>ENA-OROX01000119-OROX01000119.1-human-gut-metagenome-genome-assembly--contig:-NODE-119-length-77944-cov-7.811565_pt1 | contig 77944 bp, 102 predicted proteins | sample MGYA00242133_ERZ509058 | MGnify/ENA primary metagenome ERZ509058 (study PRJEB26280, sample SAMEA2338751) | human gut metagenome | biome: human gut; feature: human-associated habitat; material: faeces...
TATTATTAATTAAATAAATATATATATAGATATATAATATCTATATATATATTACGCATATGCGCTATTATAAGGTTACGTGTACACGTGTACGTAATATATTTATACCCTCTAAAAGGGTAAATAAATATATTTTACTCTTTTTAGAGGAGGGAATAAATCAAAAAGAATAAGGGGGAACTATTGGTTATAAATCCCAAAAATTTTATGTTATGAAAATCCTATGGTCAATTTTGAAAATCCTAATCCCAATTGTTTTATGTTTTTTGATTGGTTATCACCTTGGTTCATTGAAACATAAATCTGATTCAAAACCCAACAATCAAAAACCAGATACAGTTTATATTGATAAGCCTTTTGTTCCAGAGGAACCATTTGATGAACCAAAAGAACCAGAAGTTATTTATGTTCATACTTTGGATACGATAGAAATTTTAAATATCATTTACCATAATGATACAATAAAACTATTATATCCTGATTCAAGTTTTATTTCAGTATCACCTCAGTTTCTTTCTCAATTCCCAAATTCAAGTAAGCTAATTCAATTTCTTCTAACTGATACTGATTTAAAACTTGGATTATTAAACACAGATGGAAAGCTCTTTGAAAAGGTTTATTCAATTGATACTGATAAATATTCATACAATTACTTTGAGGATAATATGACTCAAAAAAGAAAATCCTTCATAAAAAGATTTTCACCATTAACTGAACTTCAATGGAGACCATTCAACAATTTATGGGATTTGAATTTAGGTTTAAAATACAATACCAGTAAATTTAATTATGAACTTGGGTTGAACTTATTTTATTACCCAAGGATTAAAACAAATCCTGGAACAGATTTATACTTCAAATTAAGTTATCAATTCTAACTATGGCAAGGATATTAAAAGAAGATAAAAGCTTAAACCAGGAACAGCTAAGAACTTTATCTAGAGTATCAAAAGATGTATTTTTATTTTCTACCTTTGTTTGGGTAGTTAACCCAGTACTGGGTATGGTAAAATTTAATTTATACCCATACCAAAAATCAGTTCTTTATCAATTTCTGAAACATAGGTTCAATATAATCCTAAAATTCAGACAAGCTGGAATTACAGAATTGATTGCTATGTACTGTTTATGGTTAGCTATGTATCACCCAAACAAAAAAATAAACATCATATCAATCAAGGATACTATAGCAAAGAAGGTACTTAAGAAAATTAAGTTCATGTATAAGAATTTACCTTGGTACCTTCAAACACCAATCATAAATGGTAGGGTAGGAGAATTTGGTAGTACAACTACCATGGAATTCTCAAATGGTTCAATTATAGAATCAATTCCTACTTCTGAACAAGCTGGTCGTTCAGAATCTCTATCTTTACTTGTTATAGATGAAGCTGCTGCAGTAAGATGGGCTAACCAAATTTGGGCAGCAGCTTTCCCTACTCTTTCTACTGGTGGTTCAGCAATCATTAATTCTACTCCATTAGGAGTTGGTGGATTTTATCATTCAAGTTGGGTAGATGCTATATCTGGTGGTAATCCAATGAATCCAATCAGATTATATTGGCAAATGCACCCAGATAGAGATGATAAATGGTACCAAGAAATGGCATCTGCACTTGGACCAAGAAGAACTGCCCAAGAAATAGATGGTGACTTTTTATCTTCAGGTAATACAGTATTTGATATGTCTGATATCAAAGGTATTGAAGAAATGTTATCTGAATATCCTCCAATATTAACAAAAATGGGTGGTCAATATAGAGAATTCAATGAAGTAGACCCAGATAAGGAATATTTCATTGGTGCAGACTGTTCAACTGGTAGAGCAACTGACTACTCTTCTTTCACATGTATGGATAAATTTGGGGAAGAACAGGTTATATACAAAGGAAGGTTACCTCTAGATAGATATGCAAAGTTACTTGGTGATACTGGAATGAAATTTAATAATGCACTTCTAGCACCAGAAACAAATGATATAGGGGCAGCTGTTACTGCAATGCTTCAAGCTGAAGGTTATCCAAATCTTTATTACTATACTAAAATTCTTAAAAAGAAGGGTAAAAGTAGACCAGAAGAAGAAAAAATTCCTGGTTGGTTAACAACCACTAAAAATAGAACAGTTATAATAGAGGGTCTGGAAGAAGATATTAGAAAAGAAAATATAATCATAAAGGACCCATTCTTTATACAAGAAGCCTATACCTTTATATATGATGCAACAGGAAGACCAGTTGCAAGAGGTAAACATAGAACCTCATCTAGTTCAGCTTCTGATATAGATATGGATGACCAAACTTATTCAGATGATGATATATTTGGTAAAGCTATAACCAACCATATAAGGAAGTCAAATCAATACAATGGATATGTATTACCCCAATAATAAAAATCTATGAATTTATTTGCATGGTTTAGAAAAAAACCAGTACCACAACAATTGGTAAACCAAGATAGAAAAGATGATTCATCAATACCCCCTGGTAGAGTATCAGTTCCTAATGAACCATCATTTAATAATCTAATAAGTGTAATGGGAGTTAAGGACTTGGTATTACCAAGTTTTAGGACTGAAATAATCCCACTTATAAGAGATTTATATAAAGTTAATCCAGATGTTAGTATAGCTTTACAAGATATGTTTAAGTTATCTAATACTGGTCATACTATATCATTCCCAAATAATACTCCAGAAGAAGCAGAAAAAATGAGTTCACATTTAAAACAAGCAAGTAAGAGGTGGACTAATTATACTGCTGGTATTGATGGTTTAGTAAATAAATTTATGGTACAATGTTTAATAGGTGGTGCAATATCCATTGAAGCAGTACCAGATAATAAACTAAATGGGATATCAACCATAGTATTTGTAAACCCAGAATCAATTATATTCAGGAGAATGGGTAATGGGGTATATCACCCATATCAAAAAAATCCATATTCCCCACAAAATCAAAAACCAGATTATATAAAACTTAATACTGAAACTTATTTATATGTTGGTATGTATAATGATACTGATGAACCTTATGGGGTACCACCTTTTATGGCTGCATTAGATTCATTAAAGGGTCAACATGAAATGAGAGTCAATTTTAAGAATATAATGGAAGTAATGGGTATGGTTGGTTTCTTGGAAGCTAAAATGCAAAAACCTCAAAGATTACCATCAGAAAGTATAGAAAAATATCAGGATAGGTTAATTGGTTTATTAAAACAACTAAAAGTGAACCTAATGAATGGTATGAAAGATGGTATAGTAACTGGGTTCATTGAAGACCATGAATTCAAATTAAATTCAACTACCCAAAACTTACAAAATCTAGATAAACCTTGGACCATGAATCAACAATCAGTTGCAAATGGTTTAGGGGTTAGTGGTAATTTAATTGGAGTTACTTCAAATACTACTGAGGGTGGTGCTGGTATTTTATTATCAAAGATTATCTCCCAGTTAAAAAATTTACAAACCCTTACTTCTTTTGTATTAGAATTTATTTATTCTCTAGAATTACGTCTAGCTGGTCTTCCAAATAAGGGTATTAAAGTTACATTTGGAACTACCACAATATCTGATGAAGTAAAAGTTCAACAAGGGTTAGAATATAAAATTAGAAATTTAACCTCTCTATATAATCAAGGAATAATTGGGCAAGAAAAATTTGCTTGGGAAATGGGCTATGATAAACCCGACCAAAAAGAACCAAGAATTAAACCAGAAGAATCCAATCAAGTATCATCACCAGGTGATAATGCAAAGAAACAAAAAAGGGAGGCAGATAAAGATACCTCGGATAGAAAAACAAGGGATAAAAATAATCCAAATCCTAAAAGGGCTGACCAAGATACAAGAAAACGATAAATAATAAATATTATGCCAAATTATGTTGATATCATGGTACTTGGAAATGGACATAGTATATTAATGTCCCATGTACCTAACCATCATGAAGAAATTTCTAATAGGTTTTTTAGTGAAGCTAAACCTAATAAGGATTCAATAGACCAATTTGGTTTATTTGGTTCAGGGGCTAATTATAATACTTTTTATCAAGATGTAGACCCAGAAGATTTACATCCCAATGATGAAGAGTTTATAGAACCAATGTTCAGATTACTTTCAGCTTGTATAGTTTCAAAGAATTATATGCCAACTGAATTTCCCAAGAATGTTCTTAAAGATTCTATGAATCTTTTAGTTGGTCAAACAGTAAATTGTGACCATGAAACTGATGTAGCCAATGCTATTGGTTCCGTTAAATCAGTTTTATGGCAAGAATCATATACAGTTGATGGAGTAACTATACCTGCTGGAATAAATGGGGTACTAAAAATAGATGGTAAATCAAACCCAAGAATTGCAAGAGGTATAAATATGGACCCTCCTTCTATACATTCCAATTCAGTAACTGTTCAATTCGAATGGAAACCATCACATAGATTTGAAAAAGAATGGGAATTTTATGATAAATTAGGTACCATAGCTGAAGATGGTACTATGGTTCGTAGAATTGCTACAAGAATTATATCTTATAAGGAAACTTCTTTGGTATCACATGGAGCTGACCCATTTGCTCAATTAATAAAAGATAATAAAATAAACAATCCAGCTTATGCTGGTTCTGTTTATTATTCATTTTCGGAAGCTCCCATAAAGAAAGAAGACCTTCCAAAGAAACTTTCTTTCTTTGAATTCAAAGGGGCTCATGAAGTTGATATAATGTACAATACCAGTAAATTTATTAATGAAAATAATAATACTAACCCAAAAGATAAACCTATAATGAATGAATTAGAAAAATTTCTAGAATCATTATTTGGTGATGGTATGTTAACTCTACAAGAGGGGGCAACCATTAGTCAAGAAATGGTTCTCTCTCAGATTAGAACAATTGTATCTGAGAATTCTAGTTTATCTGAAGCTAAAACAAATGCTGAGGATAATATTAATAAATTAAATGGTGAAATAAATACCTTAAAAGAAACCATTGAATCAAATAAATTGATGGTAACTATTGGTACTAACCATTTAACTGAGGTAAGAAATAATGCAATTTCTTCCTATAAAAAGCTTGTTGGTGAAGATAAAGTAGATGAAAATATTATCTCTTTATTGGAATCCAATACTACAAGTATTGAGACTCTTATATCACTTACCAAAACCTATGATTTACAATTAGAAGAAAAATTCCCTCTTGTTTGTAAAGAATGTGGTTCTAAAAATGTAAGCAGAGCTTCCTCAGTAACAAAAGATGATGAATCTACAGAAGAAACTAAAAATTCTGAGGATTTAAATTCTACTATCAAAAATATAGCTGATTCTAAATTAAAATAATACAAGAAGATTATGATGCCCTATGTAAATCCCCAAGCAATGACTGCTGTTGGGAGTAAAACCAAACAAACAGTAATTTATAAAAGTGAATCTCATAAATTACATCAGGCATTTCCTGTAAAAAAAGATGAGGTTATACTTCAAGGTCAACCAGTACAATTGAACACTGATGGTACTATTCAAGCTTATTTTGGTACTGGTATTTATTTGGGTATTGCTGTTACTGATACTCAATACCCTGCTTATCCTGTTGGGGAAAAAATTCCTGAAGTAACAGTAATGGTAGAAGCATTTGCTATTGTATATGGAGTAGCTGGAGAAGAAATGCCTACATGTGGTGCTGTACTTCCCAATAAACTTGATGAAGATAGCATATATGTAACATATATGTTAGATGATGAAGGAGCTTCAACAACAAAAGCTAATCCCAAATTTGTTAATTTAAATACTGCAGCAGCTATCAATGATTTAATTGCAGTAATGGTTCGATAAAAAATATTAAAAAGTAATATGGAAGACGTAACTAAAATGAAAGCACAGGACTTCACCAAAGAGTTGAGGTCAATTGTACAACTTTTGGATGCTACCCGTGCTGGTCACCAAAATCAAAGACCTGTTGATATTTCACTTAGTGAATTGGTAACAAACCGTTATGGATTGTCAATTCAGGATTATTATGATAAGATTGGCATTAATCCCAAAAAAGATACAATGCAGAATATCTTTACAATGCCTGACCAAAATATCCGTTGGATTGTTCCTGAAATTATCCGTGATGCCATTTATTTGGGTATTAAGGAAGCTCCTTTCTATCCCAATATTATTTCTTCTGACCAAGCAATCAATGGGCTTCAAGTAATCATGCCTATGATTAACCCTTCAGATGCTGCACCTGCAAGAGTTAATGAAGCTGAAACTATCCCTCTTGGAGATGTAAGCTTTGGTCAAAAATCAGTAAGACTTTTCAAAATTGGTAAAGGTTTTAAAATTACTGAAGAGGTTAAGAATTATGTATCACTTGATGTAATGGCAATTTTCATTCGTGACTTTGGTATTCAATTGGGTTATGCCCTTGATACTTTGGCTATGGATGTATTGATTAATGGTAATCAAGCTGATGGTTCTGAATCTGCCCCAGTAATTGGAGTAAATACCACTGCAGAAGGTATTACATATAAGGACCTTCTTAGAACTTGGGTTCGTGGTTCTCGTCTTGGTCGTGTATTCCGTACATTGATTGGTGATGAATCAGCAGCAATTGATATTCTTGACCTTCCTGAATTCAAAATCAGAATGTATGGTCAACCTCAATCCACAATGAATTTGAAAACTCCTGTTCCAAGCAGTTCTGATTTCTATATTCACCCTGGAGTACCTGAAAACAATGTATTGTTGGTAGACCCTCGTTCTGCATTAATTAAGCTTACAGCTCGTCAGTTAATGATTGAATCTGAAAAGATTGTATCTAATCAAACTGAAGCTGTATATGCTACAATTACTACTGGTTTCTCTAAGATGTACAGAGATGCTTCAATATTGATTGATTCTACTAAGGAATTTAGTACAAATGGATTCCCTGAATGGATGAACATTGACCCTTATATCAATGTAAACATTGAACAGTAAACTCTTTTTATTTATAAAAAGATACCTGGTATTCCATAAATATACATGGGTACCAGGTATCAAATTATTAATTTATTAAATCAAATCAATTATGGGTACAAAAGTAAAAGTAGGTTCAAAAGCTTATATATTTCATGACCAATCTACTGGTATTACCATTAAAAAGGGTGAAATAAAAGAGTTAACGCCCCAACAATACAATTCAAAAAGAATCCGTTCTGCTATCAATGGTGGTCATTTGGTAATTACCAATGAAAATATTGAGAAAGAAATTAAGAAAGATGTAAAGGTTGATAATAAGAAAGCTATTGAAAAATTCAAAGAAATGGTGGAATCTGGTATGACCAGTGAAAAAATTGCCAAAGCTTTCAATTTGGAAACCTTAAAAACAATGGCAGCTTCTTTTGATATTGAAGTAACAGATGAAGATACCAAACTATCTATTGTTGAAGCTTTAATGGAAGAAGACGAAGAACCTTCAGAAGATTAAAAAAAATAAACTATGGTAGTTGATTTTATATTCAACACTGTAGGGTTAAAATCAAATTTTATAAACCTATCATATGAAGTCCCAGATGAGTATACCTACTCCTGGGACTTTGGTGATGGGGAAACTTCAACTGAATTGAACCCTACACATGAATATCAGAAAATGGGTTTTTATAGGGTTTCAATGTCAATTGTTGATTCCAATAATAGACCAGTAGAAAAGGTAACAAAAACTGTTTTGATATCTGATAAAGTAAAAACCCATTTATCAAACAGTATATATGTGTTGATTAATACTTATATACCTTATTCAATATTTGGAAAGGTACCATCAAGTGTTAAACAACAATTTATTGAGAAATGGCAATTATATATTCAGCCACTAGTAAATCATGAAATTCCAGTAGAAGATTTTAATAATGAACTTTATTATGAAGCTCTAGAAAATCAATTAGTAATGGAATTGGCTGCTTATGATTATATGATATTAAACATTCAAAATGTAATCAATGCTACTTCTCAAACCATTATAAAAGATAATTCACAAGGTTCAGAATGTGGTGGAGAATATTCTTCCCAAAGTTCTGGTTCCTCATCAGATACATCCTCTGCATCTGGAGGTTCAATAAAAAAGATTGTAACTGGACCAACAGAAGTAGAATATTTTAATGATACAGAATCTGAAAAAGATTTTATATCAAACATAACCAAAGCAACCCAACCTGGTGGTTTCATAGATATACTGAAACAAAATTTATGTATGCTAGCAGGAAGGTTAGATATATATCTACCAATCTGTGAAAACCAAACTAGGGTTGTAGTACCAAGAGTGGTAAACAGAAGGAAACCAAGATTATTGGATGGTCCAGACCCATTAGAAGTATTAAGGTAATATGCCAAAAATTAGCAGAATGTCCCAAAAAGATTGGGATAAATATAAATCCATAATAAATAACTTCATAGATGTAGATGCTGGTAAACAACCATTTCTATGGTTAAGAAAAATAAACCAACCATTAGCTTTTGGTGAAGATGTTGGAGTTAAATATGTACCTTATCAATTAGAAGGGTTATTCCAATATAATTTTATTAAAACCTGGGCATCATCTGGAAGAAATTCCATTTCTGGTGAACTAGATAATGGTAACATGGTTTTATATATTTCTGCTAACCTTTTAAGGGAAAACAATTTATTAAACAAATATGGGTATTGGGATTTTAATTGGTCTGAAGATAGGTTTATATTAAATGGGAAAGTATATAAACCATCCGGAGATACCCAAGTTGCACAAGCATCAGATGAAGCTCTTTTATTCTTTATCATATTAGATAGAGAAGACCCACAAGAGAATGAAGATATTTTACAATCTTATGTATCAGATACTACCATAATAAGTTCTGGAAAACAATCCATAATAAGGAATACAAATGGTAGAAAAGTTTATGAAATAATTTGATATGGAAAATCAAATACAACCACAACCATACTGGGCAGATTTTAAAATTAAAGTAGGTTTATATGCAAAACAGGAAGAAAATGGGGAGACCAAAAGAGTATTGATTGACCCAAAAGATATCCAGTTTAAATTTACTTATAAAGATGCAAAGGATAACCAGTTAGTTGCTAGTTATGATGGTACTACAAGAGTAAATCATAAGATTGAAGATAATCATATTATAGTGATTGTAAATTCAAATACCTTTCAATGTGGGATATTAAGAGTAACTAGAGCATTCAATACTCCGGATTCTGATTTTAATGATGGGATTTGGGATTATGGAGATAAAACTGAATATACCAATATAGAAATTGTATCATGAATGTTATTATAGAAGAAGAGGTATTAGTTCCAGATGTACCAATAATAGAGGAGCAAGTACTTTATCCTTCAAACCCAATTTCTGTAGAAGAAGAGGTATTAGTTCCAGCTATTGTTCAAGAACCAAATGAGGTAGAGGAGGTAATAGACCCTGCATGGAGAGAATATGTATATAATGTGGAGGATAAATTTGTAAACGTTATAATTACAGAATATCCAATGTACCCACCCATATTAACCATAGCATATTCAGAAAATAATTCCGGATTAAGACACTATATAGGAGAAGAACTGATAACTCCCATTACAATAAATTACTATACAGATATTATATTTTTAAATGATTATAAAGAGACTGGTATAGATTCACAAGGTAGAAGATTTTGGGTAGTTAGAACCACTATATCAGAGAGTTTGGATAATATAGATATTTTTTCATATAGTATATATTCTCAAATTACAACTTGCTATAAGGGGGTAAGATTACAAAATGATTCAATTACCTTTATTTCAGTAGGAGATAAGATATTTACAGAAAAAAGATATAGTATAAGAAGAGTTCCATTAGTACAAATATATTCATTTGGTACAAATCTTTTAGGTGTAAAAATAAAAGGAAAATATCTATATAGTTTTATTTCCATTTCGGGAAATGGAAATAATTTCCCAAAATTTAGAGGGTTTATACTAGATGACCCTATAACCATTGAATATTTTCCAGAAGACCATATCAATAGTAGTGTAATTTTCTCTATTAGTTCTTCCTTATATGGTCTTTTAAGGGTTCAGAAAATGAATATAGTAGAAGGAAGTCTTATTCCTTTTTATAATGAATCCAGGTCCATAAAGGGAGATTGGAATATATGTGATTTTTCAAAATTTAAATTTACAAGAAAGTCAGATTATCCTGCTCCCTATAATGGGAGCATAACACAAATGGGATATAGTTCTTTTATGGTAGAAGAACTTATTTATCCACAAGAGACATTCTTAGGGGATTCTGTATATGATAATTTAAATAATTCTATTAGGTTAAGGAAAGTAATATACCCCCCATCAATGCCATATATTTATAATGCTGGGTATTTCTTAAATTCACTTCTTAGTTTAGAGGAACTTTTTATCCCAAAAGATTTTGGTAGTTTATCAGAGAGAGGGACGCATATTAATCAGATTTTATATTTTAATATCCCAGACTTTGTATTTGATATACCAGATTGTAAATTATTGGATTTTGGTATTTCATGCTCAAGTTTTAACGGTATAAAGTTTAGTAAAGAGTCTCAATTTGTATATAATAATTCATATAATAATGTGCTATCAATTATTTATTGTGTAATAAGTAGAGAAGCATTGGTGGATATATTTAATCAATTACCAGATTTTACTGGTCAATCAACCAGAACTATGAATTTAGTTGGTACAACTGGTGCACAAGAATTAACAGAAGAAGATATAAAGATAGCTACGGATAAAAATTGGGTAGTAAATAGATGATATGAAACATTTGGTATCAAAAGAAGGGTTCCTATTTGTAAACAAGGATTTTATAAATGGGGTAATAGTAGCAAAGGAATTATTTATTCCAGATGACTACAATTTGGATTTATTATATATGGAATTACCAGAACAAGAAGCATTGGAATTGCAAGAAAAATATAATACAGATGAGTACAATAGTAATAGGGGGTAAAAATATAAAATCCACTAATACTGGTAGTGGGGAAAGTAATATTCCAGATAATTATATTTTTAGGATAACAGAAGACCCAACAGAGTTATCCAATAACTTAAATCTAGCTGCAAATATACTTTTCGAAAAATGTGTATCAGTAAAATTAATAGGTACCTTAAATAATATAGAATATAATCTTATTGGTACCTATTGTAATGGGTATATAACAAGTCCATCAGAAAATTCCATATTGGTATTTAATGTTGATTTTAATAATGGTAATATAACATTATTTACTACTTATAATCTTAATCAAATATTACCATATATACCATTAGAAATAGGGGATTCAGATGAAGTAAAATCCAAAAATAAGAAAAACCTATCAATAGGTGGTCATTTCTTTACTCAAATTGATTATGGGTTTGGGGTTGGAACTTATAATTCTGCTAATGATGGGTTTGCCCATATAACTACTGCTTATGGTAATGAAGTATTCTATAACATATCAAGTGATGGTGCAGTATCTAAAAATGATGACTACATAAAGCCAAATATGCCTTTTTCCATAACCATAGAATCTGATATTATAGATACAACTATATCTGATGATGTATTAATATCTAATATAAAGGAATGTGGGGAGATTATAGTTAAAGGTACTAATGGTTTAGTGGAATTTAATAAAACTGCTGATTCAACTACCAGTATTTTATATTTTCTGAATATAAGAAAGGATAAAACTTTTCAAGTATTGCAATTTGATACCACTAGTAACCAATTAACCAGTACGATAATTCAATGAAAAATCAAGGTAGAAAAAGTATAACACTAAGTCTTCAAGTTAGTGTAATTGGTAATATACCAAGTGGTAATTTTAAACTTGGTTCACCAAAGGAGGTATTTCTTATAAAGAATTTAACTGATGATACCTTAACATTAACAGTTAAACCTGCTGGTAATGATGAATTTATAGAAACTAAAGTATACCCTGGTTGGAATCCAGAAATCATATCAGAAATTCAAGGTGCCCAAGAAAATCAGCTTCAATATGGGTATTAAATAAAAAAAAAATGTCCCAACTTATTATTGGAGTATCGGGGAGTCAGAAACAAAATGCCAATTTACCAACAAATGCAGTTATATCTGATATGGTAAAGGCAATAGTAGTAACTGAATCAGCCCCAGACCAACAAGATAATATATTATATTTTGAATATGAACCAATATCAATGATGTTGGCAAGGTCAGTAGAAAAAAAAACAATATCTATTATAGCAGAGTTTTTAGAAATTCCAATTAAGAATAAAGAAGTTTTGGTTAATTTAACTCTAGCAAATTATACTACTGATAAAATTGGAAGGGTAAGAATCCTTTTAAAGAATGAATATCCAAATGAAATTAACCTTAATATAAAAGAGGTTAACGGAAATTCAGTAAATGCCAACAACAATTATTTCTTTGGTGATTCAAAAGTAGGATTTAATTTAGAATCCAATAATATCATGGAAATTCCATATAAGCTAGTATTTAATGAATCTGGGTATACTGAATTAACCTTCAGTTTAATCCAATTGGATTCTGGGAAAGTATTAGCTTCAGAAAAATATGGAATCCAAATTAAAGAAAATTAGTTATGGCTAATCCAATTTTATCCTTTAATGGTAGGAATATAAATAGGATTGTATTCAATGGTAGAGATATAAATAGGGTAATTTTTAATGGTATAATTGTATGGTCAAAGAATAGTGATGACCCAAGATTATCCTTAGAAAAATTGAATGTATACTTATCTGAAAAAAATCAATACCAAGATACTAATACAGTATATACTAATACTACATTTACAATAGAGTGATTAACTAAAAAAAAAACAATGGCTGATATTACAAAAAATGGCATTGTAGTAAATCCAAGTACTGGTTCAGGTAATACTGAATTAAAAGTAAAAGCCCAAACACCTAATAAGGGTAATCGTGTAAAACAAACAGCAGAATTTACAGTAACTGCTCCTGGAGTAAGTACCCCTAAAAAATTCACAGCAAATCATTTACCTGCTGCAGAATTTGTTAAATTTGACAATGGTTCTTCCCAAGCAGTTGATAAATCTGGTGGAGTAGTAACCATTACTGGTACATCTAACTCTTCAAAGTTAACCTTTTCAAAGGGTTTAGGAACTATTATTACAGAAGATATATCTTCTGTTGAATACCAAGCTAATGGTTCCAATACAGTTAATGGAGTTGAGATATCTGGTGACCCAGGTGCACAAGCTTCTTATGCATTTACACTTACCATAAATGCAGTAGAAAATGAAACTGTAGATGAAAAAACTCAACAGATTATTGTACAAGGTGCTGGGGGTTCTGGAGTTACTGCAACAATAGTTCTTAATCAAACTGCTGGTGATCCGACTTTGGAAGTAAGTCCTACATCTATCAATGTTCCTCAAGATGGTTCAGAGGTATCTGTACAAGTTACTACCAATACAACATTCACTGTATCTTAAGAAGTTTATTAGTAAACCAATCCAGGTGGGATTCCCACCTGGATTTTATCAATTTAATAAGTTATGCCAGAAAGTAAAGCAAACATAATTGCTGAAATACCATGGGATGATGGTTCAGGTGATAAACTTTATGTTAGTTACAATAATAATGAAAAATCTCAAGTTATAAGCATAACATCTGATTATAATACTGGTTCAAATCCCAGAGATTTAGTTGTAACTATACAAACTAATACACCAAATGTGGAACCAACTAGTCAAGTAAAATTTTCTCTTCTAGTTACCCAAACAATAGATAATACAAGAGTAGTAGCCACATTTGATAACAAAAAATCCTTATATTCAAATACTTCTTCCCAATATGTAAAACAATCCTAATATTATGGAATTAAAAATATCAATACCATGGGGAGATGGTACTAATCAATATTTTTATCTTGATTTTTCTAAAATACAGGAAAATGACCAAGTCTTGGTTACTTCAGATAAAAATACCCAAGGTATTCAAAGAGTAAAAGTTATTGGATTCAAAGGAATATCAGAAAAAGTAGATAACAATCAACCAATAGCTTATTTACAAGTATTACAACAAACAGATAATAGTGTAGTAGCCACATTTGATAGTAATGTGAGTATATATGATGATAATAAAGCTTCCTATAAATATTAACCATAAAAAATAAAATATTATGCCAGAATTTAAAGACATATCAACATTTAACCAAGTAACCCCAGTTGGTACTGAAAGAATCCAGGTATCAGCAGCCAATTGTGTAACTCTAATGGATATTGCTAATCTTGGTAGTGAAACTAATTGGTATACTGAATTAGATAAAAGAATTACACAGAATAAAAATGATGCTCTTGCAGCTTATGAATTAGCTAATAATGCTAATAGTAAAGCATCAAATAATAATTCATCAATAGTTTCATTATCTAATAATTATAAAGCTTTATCAAGTTATAACCTAATTAGTAATACTATTGCTAGTGTTACATTAACTGGTAATAATGTAAGGTTTATAAATAATTCATCAATTAAAACCATAATACTTAATATCACTAATTGGGGAGTGAGCCTGGGTTCGTTCCAGGATTCAGTAATATATATTCCAAGAAGTAATGGAGTGGGTGGTATAGTTGAATGGAGTACTCCCAATAAAATAAGTGGTATACATGGTAATCTTACCGAAATAGAAATGATGGTTTCAAGTTTAAATAATTGTTGGGTAAGATATCAAGTAAGTCCAGTAAAAAGTGAAAATGGTAATGGTATGACTGGTTTTGAATTAATCATTATTGGTACTGTATTATTACCTAATCCTAACAAAGAAGTAATGGAGAGTTTATAATCAAAATATATTATAACTTATGAAAAAGTGGATTAAATCACCATACTTTTGGTTAATTATCTATTTAATAGCCATGTTTATAGTAGTTGCATTCCTTTGGAAGTATCTTCCAATATGGGAATCATTATTACTTATATTATGGTCAACCTGTTCTCTAGTAGCTGGGTATTTAGTTGCTAGGTTTTTATATAAACATTAAAAGTAAAACTCTTCTATGGCTAAAAAAATACCACATTTATCAATACCTTCAATTGGTAACCTTCCAATAGAAATAAAGTTATATGGTGATTGGCATAAAGCCATAGAATTAGTTGATAATCTTGGACCCAGTATTAAAAAAGGGTATGATACAGCAGTAAATAAATTTTCAAAGGATTTATTAAAGATTGTATTATTTTCTATAGCTACTGGAACTCCTCCAAAAGGTACAGGTATAAATTGGGAACCCCATAGTCCTATCACTACAAAGAAATATGGGGAACACCCAATTTATTACCTTACTGGTACTTATTATAGGGCAATAGGATTATTCAAATACAAGGATAGAACACTTGTTGGATTACCAAGGTCAAAAGGAAGGTCATCATCAGGTGGTATAACTCTTGGGGAATTAGCAAGAATTCTTGAATATGGGACCGGTGGAAGAGGTGGTGGTAAATCATCAGGAACTATACCACCAAGGCCCTTATGGAATCCTGCAATAAATGCAGTTGGTGGAAAAGATAGACTAAGGTCAATGATTATAAAAAATATCAGAAAACAATTATATGGTTTTGGTATAAGAGCCAACCAAGTTAGATGGAGGTAATAAATATGATAAATTCACAAGAAATCATAGAAAGGTCAATATATCAAGCCTTGCTTAATGCTTCTATAAAACTTGGATATTCACTAGACCCAAATAATTATTTACCCATAAGTATTGAAAACCAAAAGAGGTTTAAAGAAGACATGGATAAATTAAATAAATATATTTGGGTATTTGGTACTGGGAATAATCAATCCAAGGATAAGAAACTTACTCCAAGGATAGTAGTTAATGCAAGGGGTTTCTATCCTGGTGGAATTGGTTTACCTAAGTTACTTATACAAAAAGAGGAAGGAATAGGATTTACAGCAACGGAAGAACCATACGAAACCATAGACCAATTTATAGATATACATCTAATAGCTAATAATCAAGAAGACCTAAGATTATTACATCAGGTAATGTTTTATAGTATCCCACAAAGGGGTTATTTAAAACCTTATAATGTAGATGAATTTTTATTTTCTGGTAATATATTTCTGGAATTGGTAAACTTCTTTGATATTCCTAATTTGGATTTTGGATTATTAGAGAAAGTTTACCAATTTGTTATTCAGGATTGTGTAATAAATGAAACTACAGAAAAAGCAGACCTTGTACCAATAACAGATATAACACTTTTATTAGAGAATTATGGATATAATCTAATAGAAGTTTCAAAATAAGAAAATTATTAATCCCAAAATATAAAAAGTATGCCTAATACACCTAGAGTTGAATTCAACTTTCAAAACAACAATGTACAGCAATCTGTACCGTTATTAGGGGTATCCCATGTAATGGCTCGTACTACTAAGGGTCCTTTTAATCAACCTGATGAGGTTTTTTCAACCTATACCCAATTCCAAAGAGTATATGGGGAAGAAATAGTTCCTGATGGTTCTATTTCTAATATTATGAAAGCCTTTGAAATAGGTTCAAAGATTAGGGTATCAAGAGTAGCTGGTGCAGAAACTACTGTAGCAAAAGGACAAGCTAAAACCTATACCCTCAGTTCTACAACAGGTATAGGTTCAACGGGTTCACAAACCAAAATAACAATCAAATTGGAAGACCCAAATAGTGATGATACTATATCAATGATATTAAATATCAATACTAAAGAAGCGGGTAGCCCAATTCTTGATGATACTGGTTATGGGTTAAATAGAAATTTTTATGGTAGATTTTATGCCCAAGAAGGACCTACTACAAAAATTTATTTCCAGCAGTTTAAAGCTTATACAACTATTGATAATGACCCAGAGGGTGAACATGATTATCAAATGCAAATAGCTGCAGAAGATATTATATCCACTAATCAATTCTTCTCTGGTTCAAAAGCTGGTTCTTCAAGTATATTTGTAGAATCTCAGGTTTTACAGGATTTTATTAACAATACACCCAATATAGAATTGGTTTTAGCTTCAGATGAATCAACAGCATCATTTGATGATGAGTTTAATAATAAACTTAAAGCTCAAGGTATTAATGGAGTAGTTTCTACTCTTGCTAGTTATTCTAATTGGCAAGGTTCAGTATTATTTGATAATACAGCAATAAGTACTGCTTCATCTCCTCTTGTAATTATAAATGAAGGTGATAATGGTGGTAAATCAAGTGCTGCTACTTGGGTTGAAGCTTATGAAGCTTTAAAGAGTTATTCAGATGGCTACCAATTAATAGCTTCCCATATTCATCAAAATGATATGGTAAAAGCTAAATCCTCCGGACCTGGAGTAGACCCAGACCCCAATGGTTGGAAATCTGCCTATGTAGAAATTGCAAAAGATATAGTTGCAAATTTTGAAACTGTATTATATGTAGAGGTTCCCAAATATGATTCAGAAGGAAAAGTACAAACTCCTGATGGTATCATAAATCAATTAGAAACTTTAGTACCACAGATTGGGTATGCTAAAAATATTGCATATTTTGCTGGTGGTATTAAATATTATGATGCAAATGGGGCTTTACAAAACTGTGACCTTCTTGGTTCAGCAATTGGTTTGGGTGATGCTTCTGCTTCTCAATATGGTCCTTGGTATTCATTCTCTGGTATGAATAGAGGGGTAATTGCTTCTGCATTGGGTCCCGTAACTGAAAATTTGGGTGGACCTAGTAAAATAGAAGAACTCCAAAAATTAGCAGAATGGTATTGCAATCTTTTTGTAATAAAAGATACTAGAACCCAAGGAAAAAGAACTATGCTTTGGCATGGGTTTACTTCTAATCCCAAATCGGATTCAGAAAAATTCCTTTCAATTGTAAGATTGAATCTTTATCTAAAAAAGAATCTAAGACCTATTCTTGAAAGTTATTTGGAAGAACCCAATACTTGGTCTACTTGGCAAAGTATCTATTATGAAGCCAAGAAAATTCTTGATGACTTAATTGGTACTGCTATTACCGAATATACCTGGATGGGTGACCAAGATGCTCAATCATATGATGATTTGGTAGTAAATAATGAAGCTGATGTAAGACAGGGAAAATATCATATTATATTGAAATATAAAGAGATTGTTCCCTTGCAAGAAGTAACCATGGATATTGTAATTGATTCTGTATCAAAAGATGTAAACATATCAGCAGAGTAAATTTATTAAAGATATAAGATTATGCCAGCTCAAGTAAAAAATCCAAGAAAGAAATTTTTATGGTCCATAGAATTTCCTTCACATCCAATAAATGCTTATCTTTTTCAGACTGTAACTTTACCTGAGATTACAATAGAAGAAGTAGAACATGGGGATGTAAACCGTTCAGTTAAAACTGGTGGTAGAGTTTCAGTAGGTACCATGACTGCTCAGAAACTTGAAACTACTTCTGGTTCTGATACCTGGTTCTGGGATTGGTTATTCTCAGTTCAGGATATGATTAATGGTGGTGGTTTAACTCCTAGCCAATATTGGCAAACCGTAATTGTAAAAGAATTAGCAGAAGATGGAGTATCAGTTCTAAATAAATGGGTATTAACTGAAGTATGGCCCACTAGAGTAAATGGGCAAGAATTAGACCGTATGAGTTCTGATAATTCAATTGAAGAAATAGAGTTCTCAGTAGGTACTTGTGATAAATTATAATATTGCTTTTATGAAAAAGGGAGGGCTCATATATTATTGGGTTCTCCCTTTGTTTTTTTTTATAACCATTTAAACTCAACACAACATGGAAAAAGAAGAATTAACAGGTTACAATGTAACATTTACAGCACCCTCTGGTTATGAATATACCATTAGGGAACAAAATGGAGCAGATGATGATATTTTATCAAACCCATCAGAAGCTTCAACATTAATAAATATTTCAAGATTTATAGCTGGTATAGTAATTGATACCAACTCTACAGCAAATAGAAAATTAACAGTAGAACAAGCTCATATGATGCCATCATTAGATAGATATGCAATCCTAATAAAATCTAGGATTCTATCCAATGGGGAAGACTTAGAGTTTGAATATGATTGGGGTCCTGATGGGGGTGGAAAAAGTACTTATTGCCAACCATTGGATGAATACCTATTTGATTATTCAAAGGAAATTGATGATGATACTTTGGCTAGTAAACCAAATGCTATAAAACCATATCCTTTAAAAGATAAAACTAAAGATATAGCTTTTTCATTATCATCTGGTAAAGAGGTTAAATTTGATTTATTAACTGGAGCTAGTGAATCTTATTTAGTTAATTTACCATTAGAACAAAGAACCCAAAATAAAGCTCTAGTAGCAAGGAATTTGTGCCTATTAGTAGATGGAAAATGGGAAAAAGTATCTTCTTTCCATTTATTCTCAATGAAGGATATGAGAGAGATAAGAACTAATGTAAAAGCTATAGACCCAGAATTCTCAGGGATTTGTACTCTAATGAATCCCCATAATGGTATGTCAGCTGATATTAATATCATGGCTATCAAGGATTTTTTCTATCCGGGGGAGATTTAGAGAGAGATTTCTTTTACCTACATCAAGCAAAAATAAGAATCAGTTTTACTGAATTGTTATATTTACCAATCAGACGTCGATTAAAATTATTAAAATTGGCGTCTGATTATTTTGGTTCTCTAAATAAAAAATAACCCCCAATATCATGGCTTATGTCACCAGTGGAAGTCTAAGAGGTAATTCCTTGGAAATAGGTATTGCTCTAGTACTTCAAGATAGATTCTCCAATCAAGCTAAAGATGCTTCTGCTGCAATTAGAAGACTTCATAATGAAGCTAAGGAAGCAGTAACAGCAAATCTTCAAACTGCAGATAGTATTCTTGGTAATGTATATAATGGTTTTTTAAATGTTGCTACTGGAATAACTAATACAGTATTACAAGGTGCTGAATTTATTGATACCATGACCACTGTATCAGCTATTACTGATTCTACCAGAGAGCAATTACAAATGCTATCAGAAACTGCTCAATCCTTGGGTCTTGAAACCATGTTTGGTTCCCAAGATATTGCTTCTGGTATGAAATATCTAGCAATGGCTGGTAATACAGTTGAACAGGTTAATGATATGATTAAGGGTGCAGCTTATGTAGCCAATACTACTGGTATGGAACTTGGTGGTAAAGGTGGAGCTGCAGACTTAATTACCAATGTTATGAAGACCTTTAAAATTGTAGGTGATGGTGCTTCAGAATTAGTTGGAGACCAGTTAACCAAAGCAACACTTTCTGCAAATATATCCATGACAGATTTAGCAGAATCCATTAAATATTCTGCAGCTGATATGGTTATGTTAAAGAAGGAACTCCCAGAAGTAGCTGCAATGATTGGTACCCTTGGTAATGCTGGTATACAAGGTTCAATGGCTGGTACTTCATTAGGTAACATGGCAAGATACCTTATAAAAGCCTTTAACCCAAAAACCGATTCCTATTCATTCTTACAAAGAATGGGATTATCTCAACAGGATTTTGTGGATGCCCAGGGAGACCTTATAGACTTTGGTGACATCATGGAAAAAATAAGCAAAGGGGTTGAAAATTTACCATCAATTGATAGAGGTAAAGCTATTGGTGCTATATTTGGTGTCAGAGGTCAAAGAGCAGCAAATGCTATTATGAATGACCTAGAAGGATATAGGAATCTATTAGACCAAATCCAGAATAATTCAGCAGGATTTGCAAAAGGTATTGTTGATAAAAGAATGAATACTCTAGCTGGTTCTATAGATAAGGTATCATCTGCATGGGAGAATTTAAAGGTGGCATTTACAGAACAAATTGGTCCAGCGTTAATGCCAATATTAAATACCATATCCCAAATTATAGAAGCAGTAAGGGAATTTGTAACCACCCCAGTTGGGGCTTTTGCTTCCCAAGTATTTGTATTATCCACATTTATTGGATTAGTTGGAACCAAGGTACTTCAACTAATTACCAAATGGAGGTTATTAAGGAGTGATACCCAGATTGGATTCACTAATATGTTCAGGTTAATCAGGGGTGGTTGGCAAGGAGCTACCCTTGGTTTACAGAATTATATGAGATTACAAGGGTTATTAAATGCTCAAACTACTTATGGGTTACCATATTATGCTTCTATGGCTAAATATCTTGGGACTCCAGTTGGTGGTGTAGTATATGACCAAAGAACTAAGAGATGGAGGTCTCATGACCAATCAGTTACTGGATTAGGTAAAGGAACTTTTATGAAAGAAAGGGATGCTATTAGGTATACAGAAACCCATGGTACTGGTAAACAAGTTGTTGCTGGATTTTTTGGTAATAATCCAAATACTAAATCTACATGGTGGACAAAAATTCTGGGTGTAGGTTCAAAATTATTTAGTGGGTTAAGTTTAGTTAGTCTTGGTCTTATTTTAATAATGCCATTAATAAAAATGGCTGCTAATGCTCTAGATAAAAACACCAAACAAATAGAGAAGAACACTTTTTCAGTAAATACATTAGCTGGTAAATTCCTAACAGAGGAAGAAAGGAAAAAAGCTGGTAAAAATCTTGATTTACCCCAAGAAGTAAAAGCTTTGAATACAACCTTGGGGGCTTTGCAAAATTACTTAAAAAATAATAATGCTGTACCAGTTATAAATATTACTGTTGACCAAAATGGTAATATCCTTAAAAAAGAGATAACCAAATCCAATCAATCAGATATCCAAACACTTGGTGCTAAAAATTAATTGATATGGCTAGTCTAGTACATAATATAGTTGATTCAGCAAGAAATAAATTATCTGCCAAAATAGATAATACTATTGCTGGTATTACAAATAATGGTTTAGGCCCAATAGATAACAAAGCTCTTAGAGCTACATTACTTATTAATAGGGCAAACCCTAAGCTCCCAAAGATAAATTTTCTAGAATATGAATTTGGTGGGGTAATAAGGGATATAAAAAATACCTTTGGTATAGGTTTACAAACAGCTAGGCCAACTTCATCAACTAGTAAAAATGGAGAAACTATTTTTAGAAGAGCAACCACCCCAAATAAAAATTCACTAGTAAATACTTCATTTAAATTAGAAAATAGTAAATCCAATCCAGGTATCTCCACTTTATCATTAAATCAAGGTATAAGAAAACTTCAAAGAGAAACCTTAATACCTAAAAACAATATTATTATTATAAATGATAATGTAAGCCCCCCAATATCTATTGTTATTCAAAATAGACCCAATGAAGTAAATATAAACCCCCAAACAAATTGGGTATCAATAATGTCAATGGGTAGAAATAACCCATTCATGATGTATACTGGTGGAGAAGATACCATATCATTTGATATATCCTGGTATTCTAATGACCCCATGAATAGAGAGGATGTTTTAACCAAGTGTAGATTATTAGAATCATGGTCAAAAGCAAATGGGTATAACCAGGCCCCACCTGTTCTTAGAATTTCATGGGGTACTTCTGGTATATTTGATAATGATTTATTTATTCTTTATTCTGCAAGCTACAAATTAAATAATTTTCAGGATAGGTATAGTGGTAGTTCAATTGATACTGATGAATTTTCAAGAAGTGTAACTAGAACAATAAATCTTGGTTTATTGCCAAGTATAGCAACTCAATCTTTGGTATTTAAAAAAGTAACTGGTAAGAACCTTACCCATAATGATATTTGTTCACCAGAGAAATTACAAAAATTAAGACCATCAGAAGTAATGGGAGTTCAAACAACCATCTCCAATAATATAACTACTTTTGATAGTATTCCAAAAACTACTATACCAACCGAATTAAAACCATTTTAATTTATGGGAAAATCTTTTAACCCCTATGGGGAGGGGTACTTATTAAAATACCCCAATGGTGATATATCATTGGAAAGACCAAGATTAAATTATTCCCAATTTAGTAAAATCCATACTGTAAAAGAAGGAGAAACTATACAAAATATAGCTTTTCAATATTATGGTGATTCTGGATATTGGGTTTATATATGTGATATAAATAATATATTTAACCCCTTTACTGAATTGGAAGAGGGTATGGAACTTATAATACCAGGAATATAATGGAAGATAGTAGTCAAGTATTGGAGCATGGTACTGGTACTCCATATGTAGCTATCTTTAATAATCTTAAAGAAGTTATAATAGAACCTAAAAGTGGTTTACCATTAGGTACCTTTATTACCAATTTTCAATATGATTATTTAGAAGAGGGTCCCGATGAAGGTAGTTTTATTATTGATTGTGATAATCCAGATGTAATGGATATACCAGCTTTGGGTTATGAGATGACAATATATCTACAATGGGGTTATATATTTTCAAAAAATACCCATTTTTGTGGACCACTCAGAAAGGTAATTATTACTAATACAACAGTAAATTTTAGTGAACGTGGTGTAAGAGCTACAGTGGAATTTTCTGATGCTACCATTCTATTAAAAAATCAACAGGCAGAGTATTATAATAATCAATCATTAAATGGTTGGTATGATTATTATATGGATATTTGTAACAATAATCCAACTGGCCTTGCCATAATAGATTACCGTGAAATACCTATCCAACATCATTATATTGGTCAAGAATACAGGGGTGAAACTCCATTAAATAAATTGTTTACTGGTGATAAGGTCAATGATTACTTTGTAATACAAAATAATGGTTTTTGGGACCAATTTGGACTTCCAATAGCAGAGATATTACCACAACATGCTTCAATGAAAGTTGAAAATGCTACTGGATATACCTTATTTGATATGCCAGCTAACCCAGATTCCAATGAGTTAAAGAAAAACTGGGAAAAATTAAAAACATATCTAGAGAAAGAACCAGATTTATATAAACAAATTGTAATAGAAAGAAAGGTAGCAAATATTTCAGCTTTTATTGGTACCCCAAAAAATAAGTACGGTCAATTTAAACAATTTACTAAATCATTACCCTCTGAAGACCCAATGTATATGGATGGTAGAGATGGTAAGTTAACTATTCACAATAGGCAATATGATAGACCTATAACTAAAACATATACATATTTTGGTGGAAATGGTGAATTATTAAGTTTTGAAGTAGAATCTAAGACAAATAGAACTTCAACTTCAGTAGCTCAAAGTTCAGATATAACCCCAGACAAAAATATGGATAATGTAACTGTACAAGCCCATGAAATAACTGATGAAACTAAGGGGGAAGAGGGGAAAGTAATTTTATATCAAGGTGAAGAAGAATCATGGTTTAAGAAATTATTAAATCTTTTATATTATGGTACCAGTTCTTCTATGTTTGAGGTTTTTTCTGGTAGAAGAAAATTGGGTAAAGCAGAATCTAAATATGGTGGTACAAGTAGTATAGAACATACTCAACAATATTGGAACAATAATATATCTCAATCCAATTTATACTATGCTAATCAGTATTATGGGGAAGCTATAAATCCTTTGTTAAGTAATAATAATCTTAATGATTATAAATCATTTGATTCAACAGAGGATGCTATTCAATATTATAACAGTAATCCAGGTATAACTTCTGAAGAGTTAGAAAACTATATTAAAGAAACCCAAAGGGTTTATAATAGTAGGGATAAATTTTACCAAGGTGCTAAAAATCTTACAGACCAAGAACTTGGTGATATATTACATAATCTTGATAAATTCCCACCTTTTAAATTTAAAAGAAAATTTTTGCTTAGATTATATATAGACCCACGTAATCCAAACCCACAAGCTTTAGAGATTGTAAATAATAAGACCTTTGGTATGTCTTTTTTGGATTATTTAAATACCAGAGGAGATATGGCTGTAATATCTGTTAATAATGCTACTGATGGAGAAATAAAATATTACACATATAATACTGTTAGGTTAGTAGAACAAGAATTTACTATTGATGGGGTTAAAGCTTTAACCTCAGAGGTAAAATTAAACTCCAAATTCAGTATGGGTAATGATGTTATAAATTCAGTGATAAATAGGGTTGAAGCAACTGCTAGAGTAGTTGGAGACCCAATTATTGAATCATCAATGAATATAAATATATTGAATGTTTCAAAAAGATTTTCTGGGGTTTGGTATACCAAAAAAGTTAGTCATAATATAAATCCACAATCTGGTTATATTTGTGATATAGAATTTGTTCGTAAAGATAAAACCATAAGTAAAACAGTAATTAAAGCTTCTACTGCAACTAATAATTTAGTTGAAAAATTAAGACAAAATGTTAGAGAAGCAGAAAAAGTTGGTAAAAACCCAGGCACTGCTAGGTCAAAATTGGAAATTTTACTAGAAAATGTTAGAGAAGCTAATCCCATAGGTAGTATTGTAGCTACACCAGGTGAAAATAGTAATGAATATAAGATATATAATGTTGAACATCCCAATGGGTATGTTGATAACCTGGATTTTTTATCTACTAAAATAGATGTTAATAAATTAAATGAAGAGGGGATGTAATGGATAATAGTAATTTAGGATTAATAATTCAAGAAAATGGCTTAGAATATCTAGGTAGATATTATTCAACTTATAGAGCTATTGTTATTAACAACAATGATGAGTTGAATATGAATAGAGTTCATGTATACATACCATCAGTACAAAATGGTATTAAGATATGGGCCTTACCTAAATCCACCACTATTGGGGGTTGTTTTCATGGATTAAAGTTAACTACCCCATTAGTTGGAGAAGTTGTATATATAGAATTTGAGGGGGGTGACCCATTGAGACCACTATGGTCTTATCATGGTTGGGCAACCGGAGAAACCCCAGATGATTTAAAAGATAATAACTCAATAGGATTGGTTACCCCAGAAGGTAACAAGATATATATAAAAGATGTTGATGGGGAACTTTATATACAGACTAACTCCAAAGTAAATATATCAATACTAGAAGGACCAAGTCTTAAAATGACACAAAAAGGTTTTACATTTAATTTTGGTGATGATTTTAGTTTAAAGAAAACATTAACCCAAATATTAGATGCTATACTTCAATTAACAGTAACTACTGGAGTAGGTCCTTCTGGTACCCCAATAAATGCACAAACTTTTACCGATATTAAGAATTCACTTGATAATTATTTAGAGGAATAGAAATTATGTTAGTAAAACAAACAATTAAATCAGAAATAAAATCTGCTTTTACAGAAGTAATGAATCAAGCAGATGATGATAGGGATGGAGCATTAGATAAAGTATCAGATAAATTGGCAGATGCCATTATTAATGCTATTAAAAGTGCTACCATTACATATACTACTGGTCTAGTAACTTCAATGGGTCCAGTAACTGGTACATTTGGTAATACAATATCTTAATAATTTAATATTATGAATCTAGAACAACTCAACTATATAGGAACTGGTCCATATTTCCCAATAAAATTAACCACAGTGTTAGATGAAAATGGGAGCCCAGAACAAGTTGTACAACCAGATGGTACAATTGTAAATAAAATCTCTTGGAGAAACCTAAAAGGAGATATTAATCTTATAAAACAGAACCTTACTTCTCTTTTCACATATCAATTAGGTCAAAGGATAAGGCAAGAATATTTTGGGTCTAGAGTGTGGGAGTGTATTGAAGAACCAAATACTCAAGCCTTATCCTTCATGATAAAAACCTTTGTGAAAAATTCCATAGTTTCCTGGGAACCAAGGATAACAGCCTTAGATGTTCAATCAGAAAGAGTATATGATAAAATCCATATACAAATTAGGTTTGCAATCCAAAATCAAACTCAAATAAGTGAATTAAATTTTGAATATAATCCATCAAATAATACCATCAATGTCAACTAGTAATAATTGGTTAAATCCTTATCAAAGGTCTTTTAATGATATTAAAGCTAAATTAATATCCGAATTAAGATTACAAATCCCAGAAATAACTGATTATAGTGAAGGGAATATATTTGTAATCATAATATCCATTTTTGCAGCTATTGCAGAAGTAATTCATTATTATATTGATAATATGGCAAGAGAAGCATTTCTTCCAACTGCTAGAAGATATTCTTCTTTATATAAACATGCCAAACTAGTAGATTATCATATTAAATCCGCAATTCCAGCTACAGTAGATGTTGTTCTATATAAGAATGATGATACTCCAATTGGTCAGGGTATAACAATTCCATTAAATACTGAATTTACATCTTCAGATGGTAAAACCTGGATATCCACAAAAACTGTTATTTGGTATAAAGACTCCTATTATGTAACTGTACCATTAGTACAACAAAAATCAGTTGGGGTACCAGATAGAATCCAATTAGGAAATATATTATCACCAGATTCCATAATATATATAACTGATATACCCCCAGACCAAAAATATGTAGAAGGTTCAATGAATCTGTATATCAATGATGAACCCTGGATTTTGGTAGATACCTTTGCTTATTCTTCATCAAGGGATAAAGTATATAAAGTAGAAATAGATGAACAAACCAGACCATATATAAAATTTGGTGATGGTCAATTTGGTATGAAACCAGAATATAATGCAACCATAGAAGCTTCATATTCATTAACCTATGGTTCAGCTGGTAATATAGCTACCAATAATTTTACTACTGTACCACAAGATATTCAAGTTATAGATAATAAGATTACAATTAATAATGTAATCCCAGCTACTGGTGGTTCTGACTATGAAACTTTTAATATGTTAAAAAATCATATCCCTTTATCAATAAAAACCCTTGGAGTAGCAATTACTAAAGAAGATTTTGAAGCTATTGCCAAAATGGTTGGTGGGGTAGATAAAGCTTATGCAAATTATGTTTGCGGAAGATATGTAGAAATTTATATAACCCCAGATGGTGGAGGGGAAGCTTCTAGTGCATTATTAGATTCTGTTGAAAAAACAATATCCAAAAGTAAAGTAATTACTACTAGCATAGAAGTATTATCTACCCATAAATCACAAGTATTTTTGGATATAACCATAACTGGGAAAAAATCCTTTAAATCTAATGATATTTCAAATCAAGTAAAGAAAGCTTTAACTACAGCTTATGATTACAATAATTCAGATATAAACAAACCAGTAAGATTATCAGATATATATGCTTTAATTGATAATCAAAGTATGGTTGATTACCTTACCATAAATAAATTATATCAACTACCATATCCAATTCCTCAAAAAAATACTAGTTTACCATTAAATATTTCATATTTTGTTCAAAACATAAATCCAGTTACCACTGGTGAAAAATATATAGTTATAGTAAATGCATTTTTTGCCAATAGACATTACGATGTTTTAATACAAAAATTCTATGGGGAAGGTTCAGATAATAGAGTATTAGGTAATGGTTCTTATGGGGAGGTGATAAATGTATTAGATTTAGAAACCCAAACAAAAGTAATATTTCAAATCACTATAAATAAACCATCAGAAAATCTGGATTATGGTGAAAATGATAAATATGAATTAACATTATTACCTATGAATCAGGATTTATATCCATTATCCTATCAAATTCCAATCATAGAAAATCAAAATATAACCTTATCAATAAATGAAGTCGTTTAAGAGTTTTAAACAATGGGTATTTCCTAATTTATTCCCAGCTTATTATAAGGATTATGATACTTATAAAGATAAGAATGGAAAAGGTATTCTGGAAAGATTCATAGAAGTATGTTCAAATTATCTAGATACTGATATTATACCAGATATAGATAATTTTATGGATATATTAGATGTGGATGTTACCCCTGATATATTTCTGAATTATTTTTGGGAATATTTTGATTATATACCCTATGCTTATGGGGTATTAGTAAAAGGTGTACCTTTTACTAAAGAAAATGTAGCTAGTTGGTTAAATACTCCAGATGGATTTCCAAAAGCAGATACTAGAAGTATTTTAAAATATGCAGTATCTTTATATAAAATAAGGTGCACTCAGGATTTTTATACAATACTTGGTAGATTTTATGGAGTAAGATTTGAATTAGAAGAAATTCTATTCGAGGACGGATATAGTAATAAACCAAATAATAATCCTGGTATTAACTATAGACTTATAGGCGCTGTATTCGAGGACGTAGTAAGTACTTATAGTGGAGAAAATGAATACTATGGTGATTGGAAAGGATTATATCCATATGGTGATTGTACATCATGTACTACTATAAAAGCCAATATCTATATTCCAAAAGGTATGTATGATGCTATTCAGGATAATATAGATAATGTAAAAAATGCTTTTGTCAATTTACTCAATAAATACATACCAGTAAATGTAAAACCATTCACGAAAGATACCATAGAATTAATTTCAGAAATACCTACAATTATACCAATAGAAATAGAACCTCAACAAAATTGACCCAATTATGTTATCCATCCTACTTCAAACTGAAAACCTTAACAATTTAACTGAATCAGTTAATAAAGTTACTGATTCCTCTATTAGAATTGCCCAAGCTGCAAATGATTTTGGTGCATTAAGAGTAGCCTTTGGTGTATTTATGATTTTTATAATCATAATTGTAATATTGTTTATATGGCAAATATTTGTATTATCTGGCAAATTAAATACCATATATGGAGCAGCTGTCAAAACTACTGAATATTTTGAAACTTCTGTAGAAGGGGATATTGGTCCTTCACAAGCTCAAGTAATAGTGAGAAGAAATTTTAATAGTTTAAGTCAAGCAATTAAATATTACATTCTTAGAATAAGGCTAGAAAACCATATAGACGATAAAGATAAAATAAAAGTAAAAATAGATAGGTTAGTTAGAAATGAATTTTCAGAACTAACCACATATCTATCAAACTTTAAGTGTAATAAAAAGGTTTTAAGTTTTATAGTAGAAGATGATGATATTCAAATGATTGAAGATTTTATTTTTGAACAGGTATATATACCAAAAAATGATTTTACCATATCCAATATGGACCAATCAACCTCTATATTTATAAATGGTCTAAAGCTTTCATATATTAAGAAAATACCACAATGAGAAAATTGATAGTTATATTAGACCCAGCACATGGGTCAGATGTAAAAGGTAAATGTTCACCAGATGGTACCCATTTAGAATATATATGGAGTAGAGAAATATGCAAAAAACTAAAAGATAGACTTATCCTAAATGATTTTAGGGTTAAATATACAAATGAAACAGAAAATGAAATAGGCTTATCAAAGAGAAAAGAAATTGCAAATAATATAAAATCAAGTCCTGGTGAATATAAATTTCTAGTAAGTTTGCATAATAATGCTGCTGGGGATGGTACCCAATGGTTAAATGCAAAAGGGTTTGAAATTTATACTTCAAAGGGGCAAACCATTTCTGATAAATTTGCAACCATTATTTTTAATAATTTAAAAAAGGATTTTCCCGGTATAAATGCAAGAGCAGATTATATTGATGGTGACCCAGATAAGGAAAGTAATTTCACAGTATTAATGGGAAACTATTATGCTGTTCTAATAGAATGGTTATTCCAGGATAATAAAGAAGAAGTAATACTTCTAAAAGATAAAACCATTAATTCCAGATTAGTGGATTCTTTAGTAAATTCACTGATTGAAATAGATGAACAATTATAACTCATTCTTTTGTTACCATAGTTGAGTTGATGGTGAGGGTAATTTGGGTGACCAAGTTGCCCTCTTTTAGCGTTTAGAAAAATGTTCCTTTGCTTCTTTAATTGTATTCTTAATATGGGTTCTCATATTGCTTATATAATCAGCTGCTCTTTGTGTTTTTGGTAATTCAAAGTATTCAATTAAATTCAAGGTTGATAATTTACCATGAGCTTCTTTCATTTTTTCTTTGAGAAACATTGGAGGGTCCAATTCTGTAACAAATATCAGATATTCATCAGGGGTTAATTTTTCTCCCATATATTCATGGAGCATATTAGAGAAATTATTTTCTTCTGGTTCATTTTCAATAATATCCTTTTCTTGGTTATCATCTTTATCTTCTTTACTATTATCAAATAATTCCTCAAATGAAATTAATTCTTGATTAAATTCTGCTTGTCTAGTATAAGCATTCCTAAGTAATTTGTTCTTAAAAATTTGTAAAGAAGTTATTAATGTAGCTTTTAATCTATCTTCGGTATATTTATCCTGATATTTATTATATACATATAAGAATTTATCCCAAAAATAACTTTGAATTATATCTTGACTAACATTGAATCTTCTAGAATCAATATTTTTAGATAGCTTTTTAATTAGTGGTTTACAGATTTTATACATTCTTTCAAATTCTTCCCTGTTATAATGGGTAAATTCTTTTATCCTATGAATTTCTGAACCATTAGTACCTTGTTTACTCATAACTTAATATATTAATTATTTAACAATGCAAATATATATAATAATTTTATCACTTGTATGAAAATATATCAACTTTTTCACCCTATGTGTTGATTTTTATAAAATTGAAATATAAAGGAATCTAGAAAAGACTACTCATAGATACAACTTTCATATATGTAAAGACATGGCAACTAAATTTAAAAAGAAAATTAATCAGAGTGATAAATTCACTTTTACCATTGACTTCCAACTGGAAGTTTTAAGGTTCCTAATACAAAATAAGGAATCAGTTTTAATTATTCAAAAAATAAAACCGGGTTACTTTACTCTAATAGAACATTCAATAATAATGGAATCATTATTGAAGTTTCATAGAAAATATGGAAAGTTACCAAGTGAAACCTTGTTAAAAGAAACCTGTAACTCATTATTAAGTGGTAAGGACTTTGTTGATTTAGTTACTAAGGAAGATATCCCAAATATTAATAGGATAATAAATAACCTATATTCAATACCATTAAGGGATTCAGATGTTATAAAGGAGAACATATTTAAGTTCATAGCTTATATAGAAATGAAAACCCTAAATGAATCCATGGATTTCACTAATTTTAATCTATATGAGGATTACCAAAATAAGGTATCAAAAATAATCAGAAATTCAAAACCACAGAAAAAAGATGAACCATTATATATGGTTGGTGGAACAGTGAAAAGACAATTAATGAGAAGAGTTGACCCAGATATAATCCCCACTCCATACTGGCAATTAAATAACCTATCAAATGGTGGGGGATATTCTAAGGGTAGTATATTTGTAATATTAGATAAACCAAAAGCCAAGAAAACATTTGCATTAATAAATATATCAAGAGGATATCTTACCATGAAAAAGAATGTATTATATATTGATACTGAAAATGGTAAGAATCAAATCATGGAGAGAATGGTTCAATCAACTCTTAATAAAACCAAAAAAGAAATTGTATCTGGTGAACAAGATAAACTTGAACAGAGACATATGAGAAAATATAAAAGGTTAGGGGTTGAATTTATAGTAGAAAGGGTTCCTGCTCTAGTATCAGATGCAAATGTTATTAAAGGTATAATAAAGAAAATAGAAGCAGATACTGGAATAAAGATTCACATATTAATGATTGATTATGCAGCTAAATTAGCTTCTATATCAAAAGATAAAGATGATACTGAACGTATAAATAATGTTTATATAGATTTGGATAATCTGGCTTCAGAATTGGAATTAGAAGCAATTTGGACTGCACAACATGTAAAAAGGGAAGCATCAAAAAGAAAAGGTACTAGATATGAGGATAATGATATTGCAAGTGCCATATCAATAATAAGAAATGCCCAATGTATTATTGGTTTAAATTCCACTGATGATGAAGAAGAACATGGGATTCAAAGAATGGAGATTGTAGTACAAAGAGATGGTAAATCCCATGGTAGATGTTTATTTAATTTTGATAGTGATAGGCAAAGATGGAAAGAGTTTTCAAGGGAAGCTAGGGAGAAATATAATAAAACTCTTGGTAAAACTGTAGATGAAATGATTAAAAAAGAATCAACCAATGGAGTAGTAAAAAAATCAAATCCAATAGCAGACCCAGAAAAAGCAAATCATAAAGGAGGGGATATTTAATGTCAAATTTAACTAACGAGTTTAAAGGTAAACTCAAAAAATATTTTCATGTAAAATTAGGGGCATTTACTTATAGACATGGTTGGGATAAGTGTAAATGCCCATATTGTGGTAGAGATGGTAAATTTGGAATAAATATATCCAGAAATAGGTGCAATTGTTTTAGGTGTGGAGAACACCCTTCACCCATACAATTAGTAATGTATCTTGAATCAGTAGATACATATGCAGAAGCTATAAAGATACTCAATCAAGCAAAGTATGATGGTTATATATTTAAGGAAGAAAAGGTAGAATTAAAATCCAGAAAAGATTTATATTTACCAGAGGGATTTAAATTATTAACTGTTGGTAATTCTGAACTTGCTAAATCAGCAAGAAATTATGTAACTAAAAGAGGGTTTAATGTAAAAGAAGTTGCTATGTCTGGTTGGGGTTATGGGACTCAGGGTAAATATTTTGGGTATCTCATAATCCCTTTTCATGAAAATGGTAAATTAGTGTATTTTAATGCCAGATTATTTATAGGCAATGGTCCAAAATATAATAATCCAGATGTATCAGATACTGGATTAGGTAAATCCTTTATTATATATAATAAAGATGCCCTTTATATGTATAAAACTGTTTATTTGTGTGAAGGTGCAATAAATGCCCAAACTATTGGGGAAAAAGGAATTGCATCTGGTGGAAAAGCAATATCCAGATACCAGGTAAATGAGATTATAAAATCCCCAGTGGAAAGGGTTATCATATTATTTGACCCAGATGCAAAAGATAGAGCAATAGATTTGGCATTTAAACTTATAAATTATAAAAAGGTAAAAGTTATATTCTTACCAGAAGGTAAAGATGTAAATGATATTGGTAAGAAAAAAACCATGAAATTCATATATTCCCAACGATATCTAGATTATCAGGAACTATTAGAATTAAAATTCAAATATAAGATTTAAATGAGAGAACCAGGCATTCACATATCAAAATCCATTTTCATTAAAATCCTTGAAAAAGAGGGTGTTAAAATTTCCCAATCCAAAATAGATTCCATATTTACTACAGCAAGAAATTATTCCCTAGACCATCGTTCAATATTAAAGAACAATAAAAAGAACCAAAAGATATTATCTAGAAGAACTCAATCAACAGTTGGTAATGCAAATATGTTAGCAGATATAATATATTCTGTTAGGATAAAATTAAAACATGTGGGTGTTACCAAAATAAAACAAACAGATAATCAATGGGCTCAAATAAGGGAATTAGTACCAATCATAGATGAATTTTGTTCATATTATAAATTCCTTAATAAAAGACAAGGGTATATCCAATTTGTAGAAATAGGGTTAAATCTAATGGGTAATTCAAATAGACCAAATTATAGTTATTGTGCAAATTGGATGCTACAAAAAGCAAGTTGGATATCAACTTATTATGGGGCAATAAAAGAAATATCAGAAGACAATTATAAAGAAGAAACCAATGAAATTTATAATTGTTATATAAATAAGATACTAGAGATGACTGGAATTAGCAATAATTATAAGAAAAATCCAACTGATTATGTTAATTTCATTCATGCAAGAAAATTAGCTGATAAAATTGGGGTTGATTATAAAATATTTATGGATTCCCAATTTGAGGCTTTATCTTTTTGTAATGGTATTCCAAAATTGGAGGATTTGGGAAATGAAAAAGCCCAACAAAGGTTAACCCAATTTATTTCAAAACATGGTTTAATAATCAGGAAGAAAATCAATTTAACCCAAAATGATTGGGATTCATTTAAAAAATAACTTAATATGGTAGAGATAATAATAAAGAACTGTAATCAGTGCCAATTAAACGGTTCTAGAAAAGAATTAATGAAATTGTATGATACTTTTAGGATTAAGCATCCAAATGCTTGGCATATCACTAGATTCCAAAAAGGGAAATATCAATGGGATGGTTATATAAAATATATATCCTCTTATGGTGAATTTAAAATAGGGTTATTACCTATGGTATATAATACTCTAAAATCTTGGGGAGTTGAGGATATAAAAATAACCGATAAAAGAATAATCCCAAATATTGAACCAATAATCCCAACTCAATTGGGGGCAAATTATAACCCCATTAAATTATATCCAAGACAAATACAAGCTATAAAAACTTTATTGAATAATAAAGTAGGTGATACACCTTTTCTTATATGTGCTGGGGATTATTCTGTTGGATTTGGTAAAACCCTTTTATTTTGTGCTTTATATAAAGCTTATCAAGGTAATTTACCAACAATCCTACTTTTAAATGATTCTGATTTATTCAATCAATTTAAAAGAGAAATTCCTGAACTTTTACCAAATGAGGATATTGCATTTATCCAAGGTTCTAAATGTAATAGATGGGGTAAATTTAATGTGGCAATGGTCCAAAGTATATCTAAGAATATAAGGCAATATCAACAAAACCTATTAGATATAAGAATGGTTTTAATTGATGAAGCAGATATCATAGATAATAAAACTTATCAAACAGTTATATCATATCTTTATAATTCTTTCATAAGAATTGGGTTAAGTGGTACCATTTATATGAATGAAAGAAAAAATGGGATTGTTCATAATATGAATGTAAGGCAATTTATTGGGGATGTGGTAGACCAAGTTAAATTATCAGAACAAATTAAAACAGGTAGAGCAACTAAAGTTATTGTTAAAATGATTTATACTGGTATAGGGGAAAAGGTACCAAATGATTATCAAAGAGAATATAAATTAAATATTATTGAGAATAAAGAATCCTATAAACTTTCATTTTCTAGAATGCTTTATAATTATAAATATGGAAGGGTTCCAATGGTTATATTATGCAAATTTATTGACCATTGTGAGGATTTATATAAATATTATACTGAAAGGATTAATAAAATGGGATTACCATTAAGGGTTGCCTATTTACATCACAATGTAAAAGGTAGAGATAAAATATTAACCGATATAAGGGAAGGGAATATAGATATTCTAATATCCACTACAGTTATTGCAAGAGGTAAAAATATACCTACTTTACAATATCTTCAGAATATTGCATCAATGGATTCCCAAGAAAAATCCATTCAAATTTTGGGAAGGTTAGTTAGGAAACATGAATCCAAAAATAAAACCTACCTTGATGATTTTATTTTTGAAGGTACCTTTTTAAAAAGGCATGGCAATCATAGAAAAGTTTATTACCAAAAACAAGGATTCAAGGTAATAAAAATAGAATACACAAAAAAAGTATAATAGTTAGTTACTAGTAATATTGGTCAAATTATTAACTAAGTTTAACTTATGATATATAAAAAGTAAATTCTTTGAAGACTAAAAGTAGATTATATTTTAAATATTTAAATATTAATCAGGCTATTAGCTATATACATATACAGGCTAATAAATATTTATCAGGCCATAAATATATTCAGGCTAATAGCCTGAATATATTATCTAGGTAGCAAGCTACCTAGATATTAGCTTATTAGAGTATATGGTCTTTTTTCTTTTCTTTTTTTGGTTACTTTTTTTCTTTTCTTTTTTGAACATAGAAATTTACAAGGTACCATAATAAACTTGAAAAAACCTATTATCATTTGGAAAACTTAAAATTCAAAACTAATGGCAAAGAAACAAAAACAAAAGGAATTAATAAAACTTGAAGATACAGATATATTGAAACCAATTGATATTTCTCAAATAGGTTCAAATGGGGACCCATGCTTTGGAAAAGAATATAACCTATCAACCAAGGAATGCAAGATGTGTGGGGATTCAGAATTATGCTGCATAAAATTTGCAGAGTTAATTGGAAAAGATAGAAAACAATTGGAAAAAGAGAATGAATTTAAGGACTTAGAAAATCTAGTAGATTTAAAAGCAGTGTCAAAAACTATTAGATATTTGAAAAGGAAAGATGAACCCAAAAAAATAATCCTTGATAAGATTCAAGCAAAATATGAATTGAGCAGGGAAGAAGCTAGAACAATTTATAAATCAGTAATAAACAAACAAAATGGAAAAAAACAATGAATTAATTTTCACAAGGGTAAGAGATGTTCAATTACCCAAAAGAGCAAATCAACATGATGCAGGAATAGACTTCTTCTGTCCAGTTCTAGATTCTGAATTAATCCAAAGAATCAATGAGATTAACAATAGTAAGAATGTTATAACAACTCCTGATTTTATTTTGGTAGCTCCTGGTGCAGATATAACAATCCCATCAGGGGTAAAAGTTTGGATAATGAATAAAGAATCTGCTTTAGTTGCAGCAAATAAATCTGGATTAGCAACAAAGTTTAGTATTCAATTCACTGCTCAAGTAATAGATGCAGATTACACTGGGGAAATTCATATTGGAATAAGGAATCATGGAAAAGACTTCTTTATGATTAAACCTGGTGCAAAGTTAATACAATTCCTACATTTACCAATCATATTATCAGATATCATAGAGGTAGGTAATGATGGGTATAATGATATTGTTGATGGAAAATCAGATAGGGGAGAAGGAGGATTTGGTTCAACCGGATTTTGATTATGGAAAATACAAATATACAACAAGAGTTAAATGATATTTATATCCCTGATTGGTATATTAAAGACTGAGTGATATGGATTCAAGAGATATAAAAGAAGAACCAAGTATTCCAAAAGATAATAAGTATCTGGAATCAATATATGAAATGCAAAAACAACTACTAGATAGTTATATAAGCATTGAAGGGTTACCAAAATACCCATTAAATGTAAACACAAAAACCAATCAATTAATCCTAAAAGATTTTACTTCAAGGGTAATTGAGGAACTTGCAGAAGCTTATGAGAGTTTATTATTAGTGGAGGAATTAACAATAACAAAACAAAATTGGTTCACTATATCATCAACTTCAATTGATTCTTTTGTTGAATGTATGAATCATTTGCAAAATGCAAGTGAAGAAATGGCAGATGCTTTACATTTCTTCATTGAGTTGTTAATTTACACTAATATACAACCAGAAGATATTAATTCATACATTGAAAGTAAATTACCAAAGAATAAGAGACAAAACTTCTCAAATACACTTGAATATGGGATGGCATTGGGTAAACAATGGTTAACAAATATGAACCAAGTACCAGATGTAAAGAAGAAGAATTTGGTAAACTTAATTCATAAGTATGAACAAGTAAAGGTTGATTTTGATATACCAGAGTATAATATTAAACTTTTACATTGTGGTGAAGACTACAATTATGAATTTTATAATTCATACAAAAGTTATCTTTGGGATATAACCTATGAACTGAATATATCAAGGAATTTCCTTAAAAATAAACCATGGAAGCAATCTCAAATGATGACCAATGAATCAGCTTATCAAGAGGAGATAGTAAAGTCATTTATATTATTCCTTGGTACATTGAATATAATGGGAGTAAATGGAAGTAATCTGTATTATATTTACTTCAAGAAGAATAAGATAAACCAATTCAGAATAAAATCTAAGTATTAATGAAAAGTTTTGTATTTAAAACCGGAGATGAAGCTTGGGCAAGTATAAATAAAATGTTTATTGAACAAGATGAAAAATTAGGATTATTTTCTGATGGACAAGGGGCTTCGATAACTAATTCACTATATACTTATGGGATGTCAGTATTGATAGAAGAAGCCAAATTTGACCCAGAATTTGATTTTGGGAAGATAATGGGTTATACTCAATCTAAATGGAGCAGTTTATTAAATAACTATTTGGACCTTGATTCATTGGATAAATTAAAACTACAAATAAGGGAACTTGAAAAAAATAAAGCCATAAACAGAAATTATCATATTGGTTTTAATTTTGCAGATTCTCATGGCAATGGTAAAGGTTGCTTAGTTTCTGGGATGTTCTCAAGGATGATAGGTATTGATAAACCAAGGCTTACAATAGTAATGAGAGCTTCAGATGTTGTAACAAGGTTACCTTGGGATTTATTATTGGCTATAAGAATGGGAGAATATGTTTTTGGTCATACAGAGTTTACCGTAGAATTATTTATCCGTTCAGCTTTTGCAGATGATACTAGTTTAATGCTTTATAATGGGTATGAACCCATAGAACCTATTATTGAGAAAATCAAAAATGAAGAAAGAAGAAAGAGATTAAAGAAAGCATTAAAAAGAGTAAAGAAAGCATCAGAAAAAGGTGATGACCCAAAATATCAAGCTTATATGAGGGTATATAAGATATTCAGCCCAGAGAAATATGGTAAAGAATTTAAATCACTTTTTGCTAAGGATTGCATTATTGGTAATTGGGATGGAATACCATTGCCAGAAGTATGCCCCTCTATACTTGTAAGGAATCAAATAAAGAAGGTATACTTAAAATTTGTGAACAAGTATAACCTAAATATCTTTTCAAGTGTAGATACCAAAAAGAAACTGATAAAGTTTAAGGAAAGTGATGGTTCCATAACTGATTCAATTGAAGATTTAGGTGAAGAAGATGAATAACAATATAACCTGGTTTCCAGACTCTCTTCTAGCTTGGGAATACTTTAATGAAGTATTTTTAAGTGGGGAAGAGGGTCTTCCTTTTGTTTTTCAAAAAAATGCCACTTACTTATATGATGTGGTATTTGGTATAATGGACCCAAGATTACCAAGTAATATTGATTTTGGGGAGTTATTTAATTATTCACAAGCAAAATGGAAATTACTAGTATCTAATTACCTTGATGAGTTTGTTATAAATAAAACCAAGAGGGAAGTTACTGATTTACATAAAAAGGGCTTAATATATAATTATTCAATGTCTTTTACTAATAACCATGGATGTGGTAAGAAATGCTTATTATCCATAGTTTTTAGTAAAAGATGTAAAGAAAATAATCCCACAATATCAGTTTATTTAAGGGCATCAGAAATAACCAAGAGGTTGATATTTGATTTTCTTTTTGTTCAAAGGATAGGAGAATATGTTTATGGGCATAATAACTTTAAAATGGTATTCCATATAAATCAGATGTTTAATGATAATACAGTATTATTAATGTATCATGCCCATAAGAATATTAGAAAGCTTTTAAAGAAAAAAGAGGATAAAAGGAGTATAAAACTATTGGAAGATTTAAATACTTTTCTAGAAAAGCCAATAGATAGCATAAAATATAAAATCCATAAAAGGGTTGCAAAAGTTTTACAAGAAGACATAAAAAAACCGGTTACATTAGTCAAGGATTGCAAATTACCATTCTGATAGTATTGAAATCTATTCTTATTAAACCAAACTTATTAAACTAAATAAATATGAGAATTTATGATGATTGTTATGAGTTGATGTCCGAGATGGGCAGAAACTTATGGGAAATGGGTTCTATAGTTAAACCCAAAACCTATCAAAATAAAGTTATTGAGGGTGATGAGAGTTATATAACCAGAGAACTTATTTGTGAACAATATTGTTTAACAAGTTTAAATAATGTGGACAAGTTATTCATATATTCTAATTCAAAGGAATGGGCTGATAATGAATTTCTAGAAAGGGTTAATAGCGGACCATTAAATCCAGGAGAAGCTTGGACATTAAGAAAAGATATATGGGAACAATTTTTAGTAAATGGTAAATTTGATTATACATATTCTGAAAGAATGTATGGTTCATTGAGGTCGATTATTAGTTTACTGAAAAATGACCCAGATACAAGAAAAGCAGTACTTCCAATTTTTAATGGGGAATATAACAATGATTGTAAATATTATGATGGTAGTAAACGTATACCATGTTCCATGTATTATGATTTTTTAGTGAGAGAAAATCAAAAAGGTGAAAAGGTATTAAATATTTGTTACCATCAAAGGAGTTCAGATTTTGTAACCCATTTTGGTAATGATGTTTATCTTGCATGGAAGCTTATGGAATTTGTTGCAAATAGAATTGGGGTAAAAGCTGGTTATCTATATCATACAATAGATTCTATACATTCTTATAAAAAGGATTGGATTTTATTAAAAACATCTCTAAATGATTTAAGAGGATATTAATAAACATGAAAACCAGGTACCATATAATAAAGAGTTACAGTGAATTAGAAAAGTTAGTAGAAGCATGCCTAAAAACTGGGTATGCTTCTGTTGACTTTGAAACTAATGCTGAACCTATATACAATGATACATTTAAACCAACCATATTATCAGTAACCTTTCAACCAGGTTCTGGGATATCAATACCATTACAACATTTTGAATGTAGTGAATCTCATATAAATAAAACATGGTTGGAATGGTTAACATATTTTGGTAGAAATGTAATTGAGAATCCAAATGTAGTAAAAATAGCTTGGAATTGGAAATTTGATAATCAGATATTCCAAAGATATAATATATATTCAAGGGGTACTGTAATAGATGGTATGCTTGCTAAATATCTTTTAAATGAAGAAAGACCAAATGGTTTAAAGGATATGGTAAGAAGATTTTTACCTGAGTTTTCTGATTATGAAAAATATGATTCCTTTGATTCAATACCTTGGTCAAAAAAACCATTAAAAAAGTTATGTGAATATGGTTGTATGGATACAGATTTTACTTTTAGGTTATCCATATTTTTTGAATCATTCCTAATTAAAAAAGGGTTTTATAATTTATATAGGAATCTTATAATGCCAGCAAGTAAGGTATTACAAAGTGCTGAAAAGAATGGGTTACCATTTGATGTTGAATTGAATGTTAAACTAAGGGAAAAATATAATAATCTTATAAATGAATACAATACTAAATTAAGGTCAATAAGAACAGTTCAGAGATATCAAAATTATATAATAAAGAAAAGAAAAGAAGATTATATTGAAACTCTAGAAAGTGAAATAGAAGAATTAAGGGAAGAGGGAAAAGATAGACAAGTAAAAACAAGGGAACAAAAATTATCCAGAATAATAGCTGGGGAGTATACAACAAAAGCTGAACTAAAATTAATAGAGGAAGTAAACTTTAGTTCACAAAAACAAATGGTGGACCTATTATATAATTCAAATCATGGGTTCAAATTCCCAGTTATTGCTTATACAGTTGATAAACATAAAAAACCAACAAATAATCCATCAACTGCAGAAGATACTTTAATAAAACTAAAAGAACATGATAAATCTGGGTTTATAGATACTCTTTTGGATTTAAGGGGAGTACAAACCATAAATTCCACTTTTATTGTTGGACTAGGAGATTTGGTACAAAGTGATGGTGGGGTACACCCTACATTTCTTATCCATGGTTGTGTATCATGTAATACTAAATTGATAGGTAAAGAAAATGATATAAGGATAGAGGATATATGTCCTAAAGAAGTAGGGGTATTAAATGTAGAAGATAAGGATATATGGGTATTATCTCATGAGGGTACTTGGGAACAAGTAACACATACCATAAATAAGGGCAAACAACCCTTATATAAAATCACTACTAAAGATGGTGATATATTAAGGTGTACAAAGGAACATAAACTTTTAACACCAAAGGGGTGGAAGAGGGTATCATATATATTTAAGCATAACCTAAACGTGGTAATGTATGATACTTCAAAATTAGATATAACTAAACCAATTGTAGGTAAAAAATATGATGAGATAATATTTAGGGATATACCAGGTTGGGATGGGTACATAGCTTCATCAGAGGGCAAAATATATTCAGTAAAAATCCCAGGTGGAAGGGGTATGTTGGATTATAATCATCCACATGAATTAGTTCCAAGGGAATGGAAACCTGGGAGGTTAAGAGTGTATCTGAGGAATAACTCTAAAAAGAAGTATTCTTTCTCAGTGTCCCATTTGGTATGGATGGCTTTTAATAATAAGTTACATATACCAGAAAAGATGGTAATAGACCATATAAATTGTAATACTCTTGATAATAGACCTGAGAATCTACAGTGTATAACCTATTCAGAAAATATAAAGAGAGCTTATACATGTACTAGAACAGCATTTACTAGTAATGGTATTAATGGTACTAATAAATTTAATACACTGACCATTTCTAAAGTACTAGAAGATTATCAGAATGGGCATACTCAAGCAGAAATATGTGAAAGGTATAATATATCCCAAAAACAGGTATCAGGTATAGTTAATGGTCAGAGGAGAAAAGATATATATCTAACAAAATTGGTATCAATGGAATATGAGGGGGAGAAGACCATATATGATTTATCAGTAAATGATAAGCATAGTTATATAACTAGGTCGAACTTTATAAACTCCAATACAGTTAGCGGAAGATTGTCAAGTAGAAATCCCAATGGTCAAAATATACCAAAGACCATGGTAAATCCAGATGTTAAATTGCAATTTATTCCCCCAAAAAATCAATTATTCCTATCTTATGACTATTCACAAGCTGAATTAAGAATATTAGCTCATTTAGCAAATGAGAGTACAATGTTGGAGTGGTTTAGAACAGGGAAGGATATCCACCTTGCTTCAGCTTGTAAAAAATATCATGAAGATTATAATGAGATAATAAAGATATATCAAGATGAACAACATCCAGAATATAAATTATGGAAAAAAAGAAGAAAGGAATCTAAGACCATTAACTTTGGGATTGTATATGAACAATCTGCTGCAAAATTAGCTGAAAGTTTATCAACCCCAGAAGAACCAGTATCAAAAGAAGAAGGGCAACAATTTCTTGATGAATTTTTTCAAACTTTTCCAAAAATAAAGAGGTTTATAGATAGACAACATAAGTTCATGGAAAAACATGGATATTGTGTTTCTTTATTTGGTAGGAGAAGAAGATGTCCAAAAGTATATTCGGAAAATTATGGAGAATATTTGGAAGCATTAAGACAATCAACCAATTCCCCAGTCCAAAGTGCAGCATCGGATATGGCATTGTTTGCTTCAGTAATTGTATATGGTAAAGTAAAAAAAGGGGAATTACCACCAATGAAAGAAGTAAATACAGTACATGACTCTGTATATCAATTTATTTTACCAAAATATATTACCCCAGATACAATCTATAATATTTGGGATATATGCAGGAACCCATCTACAAAAGAATACTTTGGATTTTCAATTGATGATGTAGATATGTCAATGGATTTTACAATTGGTAGAAATATGGCAGAAGAATTACCATATATCCCTGGGTATGATTATAATAAATTATTGAGAGAGGATTTTGATATAGATGAGTATTACAGGGAGTATAATAAATACAGAGATATACCTATATCTGATTATCCAAAGAAATTCAAAAAATACTTTAAGGAATCATGGAGAAAAAGGTAAAATTAAGTGAGATAGATGATAATATAATAAAGGTAAAATATAAAGGTAAAACCCTTATTATAAATATCTCAGAAGAACTTTCAATTAATGAAAATATAATTAACAGTCAATTAAAAAGTATTCCCTCTAACTATGCTTTTTTATGCTCCATACGTGATGATTATATTAAAAAAAGAGATATATTAGAAAGGGAAAAAGACTTTGCATATAGTGAAGCTTGGTTGTTTTATAAAACCTCAGATAATAAAATGAACAATGATACAGTATCCCACAAAGCTTTGACTAATAGAAAATATAGGTCTATTGAGGATAAATATTTAAAAGCTGTGGATAAAGCAAATAGGTTAATAAGTATATGCAAAGCTTATGAATCAAGAGAAAGAATAATACAAACTATATCAGCAAATCTAAGAAAACAACAATAAAAATAATTTAAATTATGAGAGTAGATTTAAACCTTATTAGTTCATCAGTTGCAAAAGAACTTAGTAAACATTTAGTAGGTTTACCATCAGAAAACCGAGTATTATTGGCATTACCAGATGAAGAAAAGAAAGTAGGTAGTATTATATTACCAGGAAATGTTACTGAAGGAGTACCTAAATTAGGTGTTATAGTAAAAAGGGGTCCTATAACTGAAGAATACAATAGTTATTTGGATTCAATAGAAATTGGTAATATAATATTTTTTGGTAATTATGCTGGTAAAGAGATAGAACCTTCATTTACAGAGAATTATGAAATACCAAAATTGAAATTCACAGTACTATCTTTAAATGAGATTATATATTGGGAACCTCAAAATAATTAAAATATGGAAAAGAAAAAAGTTAAAAAACCATCATCAACAATGAGTACAAGAGAAAGGATGATGGCAAGGAAAAAACAATTTGAAACAAAGGGTTCTAATTCTGGTATAATTTACCCAAAAGAGGGTACAATGAGATTAAGATTAATATCTCAGGGACCAGATAAAGAACTTGGTTTGGAGATTATTCAATTCTATCTGGGTAAAGAAAAAGGTGGTATAATTTCACCAGCTACTTTTGATGAACCATGCCCATTCATGGAAAAATACAGGGAACTAAAATCCTCATCAGATGAAGATGACCAAAAGTTAGCAAAGAATCTTTCCCCAAGAAAAAGATATATAATGGGTTGTACCTGTTATAAAGATAATAATGGAAAGGAAATAGACCAAGATAGGATTAGAAAACCAATATTATTCCCAAATTCAGTATATAGGGATATAACTGATTTATACCTTGATGAAGATGATTGGGGAGATATGACTGACCCAGAAAATGGTTATGATATTAAAATAACAAGGTCTGGTAATGGTTTAATGGACACTACATATTCAGTATCCCCATGCCCAAATAGGAAACCTCTAAAACCAAAATACGTAGAAGATATGGATTTAGAGGAAATAATAAGGGGTCATATAAAATCTTATGACGAATTGGAGGAAATGCTAGATGAGTATTTAAATGGGTCATCAAGTTCAAAAGATGACGATGATGACTTACCAGTAAAACCAAAGAAAAAAGATAAGGATTCAAGTAAAAAGAAGAAAAAGAAGAAGAAAGAAAAGACTTATGATGACGATGATGACTTACCATTTTAATTAGTTTGAGATAATTCCTTTTTTATAAAGCCAGGGTAATTAATATTCTGGCTTTATTTTTCTAAACCTAAAAAAAAATAACATTATGACAATTGAAGATTTAAAACTTTTAGTAGAAAAACACCATGAAAGCATTATTCATGATATTGAAGCTTTAATCCTTGAATATAAAACTAGACCATTGCCTAAAACTGGTTATAAATATAGAAGAAATATATATGATAAGTTACAAGAAAAGAACCTATTATCCCCAGACAAATTATTAAATACCACTTTACAGATATTAAGTAGGGAACAAGTAGATTTATCTTCAACAGAAAGAAGGGAATTATTACAATTGATAGTACCAGTTATTTATAAGTATAATCAAAATAATGATTAACCATGGCAACTAAGAAAAAAGTTGGTATAAAAGTTCCAACAAAAAATGAGATATTGAAAAAGTATGGGAGCATGATAATCCAAGCTTCTGATACAAAAGAACCAGGGTTATGGTTACCATCTACTTTCTTTAATCTTAATTATACATTGGGTGGTGGTTTTCCTTGGGGGAAAGGAACCGAGATAGCTGGTGAAGAGAGCTCTGGGAAAAGTTTGATAGCATTAAATGCAGCTTATGCTTGCCAACAATTAGGGGGTTCAGTTATATGGGTAGATGCTGAACAATCATGGATGAACTCCTGGGCAGAATTAAATGGTATAGACCCAAATAAAGTAACTGTAATAAGAGATACCAGGATAGAATATATATCAGATGCAGTAGCTGATGTAGCAATATATTTAAGGTCTCAATTAGTTAATAATGAACCAATATTATTGGTAGTGGATTCAGTAGCTGCAATTGATTGTTCAGATAATATAGATTCTAAAATGGTAGATGGTAAAGCTGAAATGGGGGGAAGAGCAAAAGCTTTATATAGGTATTTTAGAATTAGAAGTGAGTTATTTTATAAATTAGGGGTAACTCAAATTTATATAAATCAACTAAGAACAGCTTTAAATGTTGGGTTTGGTAAAGATAATACTTGTTTACATTATAATACGATGATACCATTTGTTGATGGTACTTCTATGAGAATAGGGGATATCGTTAAAAATAAGGTATCAAAGGAAGTTTGGAGTTATAATGAAAATACTGGTGAATTTGAACCAAAACCAATAGTTGATTGGGTAGTAAAATCCGAAACTAAAAAATGGATTCAATTTAAAACAGAAGGACCAGAAACTACTAATGGTTTTAATGGTTTTACTTGTACACATACTCACCATTGTTTAACTAATCATGGTTGGAAAAAAGCAATAGACATTGATATAAATGATAAATTAATATCCAAACAAAGGAGAGTTATAAATGGTACATTAAAGGATTTTCTTTGGGGAACTATACCTTTTGATTGCTCTTTATTCAGTAATCATGGTAATTATACTACTAGACTTACATTTAGTAATGGTAAACAAGAAGATTACCTTATGTTTAAAACTGAGATGATAAGCAGGGCTTTTCCAATGAAAATGAAAAGTAATAATCCAAGTAAATGGATTACAAAAGTTGGTTATACTGAATTACAGGAAATATATGATAAAATAGGTAAAGATAGAGACCCATTAAAATTGTGGGATTTATCAAAACCATTACCACCAATTACTTTAGCTGTATGGTATATGGATGATGGTCATAAATATAATAATGTTACTGTTGGTATATCAATTTCACCAAGAAGGACAAATATTAGTAAATTATCCAAATATTTATCAGATATATGTGGTTTAGATAATAAAATATATGACCATGGTATAAAATTTACTAATGAGGGTTCAAAAAAATTAATGGAACAAATCCAGGAATATGTTATAGAGTCAATGCAATATAAAATGTTACCTGAATATACTGGTAAATATAAACCTTATCATTTGGAATTTAAGGAAGAATATATACCAATAGAAGTTGGTATTATATCCATAAATAAGGAATTCAGTATTAAGAATAGAAGGTTTAATAGAGGTTATAAGAGAAAAAAATATGATATTACTATACCCGATAATCATAATTTTTTAGCTGGTTCTAAAGAACAGGGTATAGTGGTACATAATACAACTACTGGTGGTGCTGCATTAAAATTCTATGCCTCAATAAGGATAGCTTTTTATTCAGGTAAAACTATAACCATAAAAAATAAAGGTAAAGAAAGAAAAGCTGGTAAATTAGTTACAATTAGGGTTTTAAAGAATAAAGTTGCTCCCCCAAGACCAACAATCTCAAAAGTACCAGTATTTTTCAACCCAAAATTCCATGAAGTTGGTTTTGATAGATGTTTTGGATTAGAAGATGTTTTTGTAGAGAATGATATAATAGAAAAATCCTCTGGTGGAGTTTATAAATATAAAGGTAAAGTATTATGCAGGGGAGAAGAAAAATTCCAGAAGCTAATAGAAGAAGATGATGAACTAAGGAGAAAGCTTCTTAAGAAAGCTGGAATAAATACTATTGGTTCAACTAAAAAACAATTAGAGAGTTTAAAAGAGAATTACTACCCAGTAGATAATTCCATAGAATATGAATCTTATGGCGAAGAAGACGAAGAGAGTGAAGAGTAGAGATAAACTACTTATGATAATAGATGGTTCTAATTTAGCACATAGAGCTTATCAAAAATTTGAGAATCTAAAAGCAAGTAATGGTAAAAAAACTGGGTTAATATATGGATTTATGAGATTACTTAATTCATATATTATTAGGTTTAACCCAACATATGTTCTAGTAACTTTTGATACTTTGCAAAGTAAATCTTCCAATTTTAGAAATAATCTTCTTGGAGGATATAAAGAGCATAGAAAAAAGAATAATTTATCAATGGATTATGAACAATTTAATTATCAATTACGTTCAGTGAAAAAGATGCTTAAATATCTTAATATTACGGTGATATGGGATAATAAAGGTCTTGGACATGAATCTGATGATTATATTGGTAAATTTGCTTTGGAATCAAAAGGTAAAGTATTAATCATATCCTCAGATAAGGATTTTTGCCAATTAATTGATGATAGAATAAAGGTATTTAATCCTTTCAGGGATATGAAATTGAATAAAAGGAATTGTAAAGATGTAATGGGGTATTCACCAGAAGAATGTGTTGATTATTTATGTTTAGTAGGTGATAAATCAGATGATATTCCAGGATATAAAGGTATAGGAGAAGTAAAAGCAAGAAAATTCCTTGACCAATTTGGTTCTATTGAGAATTTTTTGGAATTGGAAGAAAAATTCCCTGGTATAGATAATGAAGGTCTATCAGAGTTATATAAAAGGAATAAATCATTGATAGATATTAGGGTAGCTTTAAAAGAATACCCAATTACTACTATACCAATATATTATAATAAGAAAAATGAGATACTCATCAAAAAACTGATGGGTCAATTTAGTGAATATTCATTAAATTCATTTTTAACCCAAGAGTTTCTAAAACCATTTAAAACTTTGAAACAATGGAAAAACATTTAAGAATACAAATAGCTGGACCTTCTGGGGTTGGGAAAACTACTTTGGCAAAAGATATATCTGATATATATGGTATTCCTTATGTATCTGGTAGTTATTCTGATTTAATACCATCCACAAAAGATATATTGCATTCTGATATGATAAGTATGGACCCCAAAGAAATATATCAAAATGATTTTCAATTATTAAACCTTAGGAAAAGATTATTTGAAAATAATCCCACCTATGTATCAGATAGGTCATTTTTAGATTCAGCAACTTATATAATAGAAAAGGTATCAAGCAAAATTCCAAATTGTGAGATAGAGAATTTTTTGGAGATATGTTTAACCTTGTTAATGAATACTTGTACACATCTTATATTTGTACCATTCTCAAAGAATTATTTTAAAGAATGGGAAATAGAGGATAATAATAAAAGGATAACAAATAAGTATTATCAGTATCATATATCATTGTTAATGGAAGGTATATTAAGCTACTTTAATTATACCAGAAGTTATCTATACAGTCATATGATTGATTCAATGGTACCAATAAATTGTGGTAAAATAGAATATCTTGGTAAAAGTTTGAAAATATTAATTTTACAGGATATTGACCACAATATGAGGGTAGATAAGATAATGAAATTCCTAGAATTAAATTGATATGAAAAAACCAATAGCTATAGTATTTTCTGATTTACATATAAACAATTGGTCAAGATTTAATGAAGATAAAAAAAGAACCCTGGAACAATTCAGGGTTCTTTCCATTTTGGGTAAAAAGAGTAAGAAATATAATGTACCAATTTTATTCTGTGGGGATTTTTTCCATAAACCAGAAACAATGGACCAAGAGTTAGCAGAAATATGTTATAATGAGATAAATAAACTAGATTTAAGGATAAGAGCTATATCTGGTAACCATGATATGAAAAAGGTTAGTAAAATTGGAGAGAAACCATTTAGTTGGTTATATACTTTACCATCAAACTTTATTGATATCATGGATTATAAACAAGATACATTATCATCATATAATCAGGATATTATATTACATGGAGTACCATATATAGACCATAATATTGGTTTATGTGAATATCTTAAAAACCTAAAATTGGATAAATCAAAAAAGCATATCCTAATGCTCCATACTGATTATCCAGGAGCTAAAGATACTGATAATAGAGAAATAGATTCAGTTGAAAACCTGAACATAAATATACTTGATAGGTTTGACCTTATAATTTGTGGTCATATCCATAAACCACAAAGATTATCAAAGAAAGTTTATATGATAGGAGCTCCCAATCAGCAAAGAAGAACTGATATGAATTGTAAATTGGGGTATTGGTTGATAATGGAAGACCTTACCATGAAATTTGTGGAGTTATCGGATTTTCCAAAATTCATAGATGTAGAATCAGAAGAAGATGTTAAAGATGATGGTAATTATTATACACTGATAACCAGAGAAACCATTGTAGAATCTGATAATAAAATTTATAAGGGTTTATCAAAAAAGAAGTTGGTAAGGTTATATCTAAAATATAACAATATCAAGGATAAAGAGAAAAAGGAATGCTTATTGGATATAATTAAAAAAGCAGAAGAAGATGATTGAGTTTAAGAAGATAATAATAGAGGGGTTTTGTTCTATAGGAACTCTAGAATTACCTTTAAATAATAATGGGATAACCATTATAAAGGGGGCAAATGGTTTAGGGAAAACTACAATATTTTCAGCATTAGTATGGGTATTATATGGTAAAACCTTAAAAGGTATATCAGATGTAAATCTATGGAAAAAGTTTAGAACTAAGGATTACAAAGGCACAAAGGTAGAAATATATTTTGAAAGCAATAATTCCATACATAAAATAATAAGATGCCAGAACTATACAGAAGATGTAGATGGTGCAAAAGGTGGAAGTAGACTTATATATCTTATTGATGCTGAACAGGTAAAAGAAAAAGGTAAACTAAAGTTACAATCGCTTATAGAGAAAAACCTGGGAATGTCTTATAATCTTTTCATAAATTCAGTAATGTTTGGACAGGGTATGAAAAGATTAATCCAAGAATCTGGTTCAGATAAGAAACAATTATTTGAGGAGATATTTGAACTAAACTATATATCAAAAGCTAGAAAAATTGCCCAAGATAAATATAATGAATTAAGGGTAGAGTTAGATGGGTTAATGGAAAAATTAGAAAGTAACCAAAATTATATAGATTCCATACTTTCCGATTTGAATTATACAAAAAGTAAAAGGGATAATTTTAAGAGTGAGTTAGCTAATAAAGTAAAATCCTACAAGGACAAAATTATCCTATCAACAAAGAGGGTAGATGAGTTAGCTCTAAAGACCAATAAAGTTGATATAAATCAACATAATAAAACCATAGAGGATATAAAAAGGAAAATAACCTTGTATCAAAATAAGGTAAGTGATTTAAAGAAATTACAAAAAGTACCATTGCAAGATTTAGTAAATGAGGTAATAGAACTTTTAGAAAACGAGGAATATACTGAATCAATTTCTAAATTAAAAACCATTAGGGATTCATTTAGTTCATCTGAAAGTTATATTCTTAGAATTTCTAAATTGCAGAATAAACTAACTAATGAAATAGAATCTAAAAATTCACTAGAAAAAACCATATTAACCTTAAAATATGCAAAAGAAGAAGTAAAATCATTAGAATCAAGACTAAAAGAATTAAAATCTCAAAACCCAGACTTTGAATCAGTGATTAATAAACAATCCAAAAAATTAGAGAATTACAAAAAATCCATAAGCCAAATAAAATCCCAAATACAAGAACTAGAAAAACAAGTTAACCTATATAAATGGGCTTATTCAGAACCATTTGGAAATAATGGTATAAAAGCATTTATATTTGAATCCTCATTATCTGAACTTAATAACCTATTAAGCTCATATTCAGAAGTATTAGGGTTTAATATTAAGTTTATGGTGGATTTAAATTCTTCTAGAAAAGATTTTGTAGTAAACATAAATCTTGAAGGAGTAGAAGTATTTTATGAGGAATTATCTGGTGGTCAAAAGCAATTGGTTAATTTAGCTATGGCATTAGCAATGAATCAGATAATAACTCAATCAAAAGGAGTAAATATAGCTTTTTTGGACGAAGTATTTGAATCATTAAGTTATGATAATATAGAGGTAGTTATTGGTCTTATAAAGAAAGTATATAGAGAAAAAACATTATTCTTAATAACCCATCATGAATCATTACCAATCCCAAATTCAAAAATTTTAAATGTTAAAAGAGAACATGGTATCTCTGCCTATGAATTTTAATTACTACTATTGGGTAATAAAATATTAATTATGGCTAGAATAAATTCTAAAAATAAAGGCAGTAGATTTGAAAGGACCATTTGCAAATGGTTTCAGGATTGGACAGGGTATGAATTTAATAGAGTACCAGCATCTGGTGGTTTAAGGTGGAAAAAAACAGATAATATTACAAGTGATATTACTTGTACTGACCCAAAACATTCAAAAAGATTTAAACTATCAGTAGAATGTAAATCATATAATGACCTAAAATTTGAACATATACTCCTTGGTAATAAGGGTTGTAAGATATTATCATTCTGGGAACAAGCTTCAAATGATGCTATTAGGGGGAATAAAATCCCAGTACTTATTATGAAGTATAATAATATGCCAAAAGGGGAAGCTTTTTTTGTAACCAATGATTTTTTATCAAATCTGATAATGAATCAAGAATCTAAATTGACTAAACCAAGAATGAGAATAGAAGTAAATAGTGAACTACATCTAAATATATTTATGTTATCTGATATAATAAATATTAGCTATAAAGTTTTATATAAAACCATTAAAAAATCAATATAATGAAAACTAATACCCAATACGTTTATTGTATATGCAGGATAGATAAGAAACATTGGACAACTATCAATAGTGACCTTAAATGTGGAGGGTATAAGAATATTAAAGCTTATATTCCCACTATAAGAATATTAAAGAAATCCAAGAATAATAGAAACTTTTATATAGAGGTACCTCTATTATTTAATTATGGGTTTGTAAGAATGTCATCAACAAAAGCTTTTGATAGACAATACCTTAGAAAGCTAAAAAAAGATATACCTGGTATACTTGGTTGGTTAAAATCATTGGAAACTATGCACCCAAAGAAAAAAAGGGCAAGAATAGATAATCCAGAAGATTTTGATGATTTTTCAAAAGTAGCAATTGTAAGCAAAGAAGAAGTAAAATATTATAAAAGGGTTTCAAAACAAAATAGGGTATACACTTCGGAGGATATAATTAATCTAAAATTAGGTAGCTATGTAGTATTAAAAGGTTACCCATTTGAAGGTATAGGTGCTACAATATTAGAAGTAAATTTAAATCTAAAATTGGTAAAAGTTGCTTTATACCCTGATTCAGCAAATATAATTGTTCAGATACCAATGGGTAATGTATTTTATTCTATTTATAATGACTTTGATGAGAATAAATTAATGGCTTCAAATGATTTTATACAAGAAAACATAGATAGTGAAAAAGTAGAGCAATTTCTGTTAAAAAATCAATATTAATTCTATGGAACCATATATGGAAAAAGCTTGGGATTGTCTTACTGAGCAAGAACAAAACAGTTTATTTCTAAATCTTTCAAATGGGTTATCAGCTAGAGAGACTGGAGAAATTTTAAAGGTATCACATTACAAGTATTTAGAGATAAAGGCAAGAGCAGAAAAATTATTTAAACTGTTCTCTGATTTTTTTAAAATACACCCAAGTTTAGTAAACCCATCTTCACCAATAGATTCAAGATTTGCCGATTATTTATTTGGTTGTATGGTAAAAAGGTTACCAAAAGAAGAAGCTAAACTTCATACTGGTGATTCATCATTTTTACTTACTAAAATCAGTAATATTAAGATAGAGAAATGGGTGTCAGTATTAAAACAATCAGAAGATGAGTGGGATAAGGATTTGTATGCCCTAATAATGGAATTTGATAGGTGGAATAGTTATAGAATATTACCAAGAAAATTACAAGCACCAACTCCCTATAAAAGAAGAACCAACAAAAAAGAGAAGGTTTATATAAAATATTTACATAGAATACCTGATTTTAAGATTAGGGCTATGGTAGATAAATATTGGAGTAATGGTAAACCAGAAAATAGATATTATATATCAATCATATCAACTTTATTTGATGGTGGGTATTCAATAATACCAATAAGAAAAGATAAAGATATATTATCAGAAATAACTAAAATGAAGATTTATATATTCAGTACTATCATGGATGCTGATATATTTGGAGTTCTAGTAAAAGAATTTTTTGAGAGAACCAAAGACCCAAAATCTGGGTTAAAATTCTGGGAAGAGTACCGTTCAGTTATAAAAACAGCTATTAATTATAGGGAAATTAATAATATGGATTTTACTTGTAGTAACTTAGATATGGCTTATAACCTGAAAAGAAAATCCATATCAAAACTAAGAGAATCCAGGAAGAACCAATAGAATTTTTATATAATAAATTTGCATATTATTATTATATGTATTATATTTGCATATCAAAATTAAAAAATAAAAACTAATTAAAAAACATTAAACCATGAACAAAAGAGAAGAAAATCCATTAACCCTTCTAGGAGATTATATCTCATCAATAGGGGAAGAATTGCAAAGAATAATATGTACAAATAATTTCTCTATTGGGGAATACCATTACATAGATGATGATAATGGGGAAATAACCCATTTCATAAGTATATATTCAAAGAGGAAAATTACAGAAAGTGAACAATTTTCTATAGTATCATCTTTGGAAGATAATGATATTACAGTATCAATTGATACTGATTTTGAATATGCTATGGAGAATATTGATACATATATTTATTATATAAGAATATACGCTTAACTATGACAAAGAGAAAAAAAGAACATCATATTACTGGTGGCAAAGATAAGTTAAAATTAATATCCTCAGCTGGGGGATTTAGTAATATGACTTATAGGGATTGCAAAAGAAGGGCAGTTGCATTAGGTATGCCATTCCCAGATGCTTGTGCAGCGGATTGGGGAAGATTGCAATCATATATAATGAAAACAGAAAATAAACCAGATTTATCATTAATTGATAAATATGATGATTGGGTAGATTCTATGCTAGAACAAGCTGGTTATGCAAAAGATGACCCATTAAGAAGCTATCAATTGAGATTAGGTTTTATTTCAGAGGAAAAAGTAGAAGAAGGGAAACGTAAAACAAGGAAGATAAAAGGTTTACCAAAACCCAAAAAACCAAAAAGAGAGAAAGATGAGAGTGGTTTATGGAAAGGTACAAAAAAATCATATACTTATGAATTAACCAATAAAGGTTATACTTTGGAAAGAATAACTAGAAGGGTTATGAAGAAATTTCCAGAAGCAAAACCAAAATCCATACAGCAATGGTATAGAGCTGCACTTAGGAAAAAGGGTATTGATTATAGGACTTTAAAATGATAACCAAAAAGAAATTAGAGAAAAAGATAGAGAAGTTAAAAGCTCTTAAAAGAAAAAACCCATCTAAATTCCATAGAATGTATTCAAAAGCTATGAAATCAGCCATAAAAAGTGGTAATTCATATGTATTAGAAACAGTTCCAGAGGAATTTAGGTGGTATGTTTTATATAAGAGGAAATCAAGAAGAAATAGGAGTAGATTTAAGTATAAAATAAGGGCTTATGATAAAAGGATTTATGTAAATAAATTTTACCCTTATTCATATCATAATTTAGAACCAGTTTTGATATTAACTGGTTGGTTCAGTAGAAAAAATGCTAAATTACTATATGATACCTGGTATGGTAAATCATGGAGAGAAACTGTAAAATTCATAAAGGGTAAAAAAGCAATACAATTAGGGTTTAAAATAGGAAAATCATTATACATAAATGGTAGGTATAGGAAGCCAAAAACTAAATTATCTATTTTGAAAAGTTATAAGTATTCTAATAATAAAAAATCTTACCGTTGGAATATCATTTCAGATATATGTAAAGAGAATTATTCCGATAAAGAGAAAGAAAATATAATAGTTAAAAGGGTGTTGGATAAATATGAAACACATCAATGCGATATCCCAACAAAGGAAATTAGAGTTAATCCAAAGATTACTAAGGATGAGAAACTTAAATTACCGAAGATTCAGGAAATTAAGCAAATCAGAAAAAAAGACCTATATGAAATGTGAACTTAGTAATAATATTAAATTTCTAGCATTAAAATATCATTGTTTAACTAAAAAATCACTAGAAAGGTCTTTTAGGTGGGCTAAAAGGAATTTTGATTCATACTTTAAATTAATAGGTAAATATAAGTATGAGAAAAATGACTTATATATAGAGAAGGAATTTATATTTCAAGGCTTTGTTCCAGAGAATGAATTTAAAAAGAAAAAGGGTTTTGAATACATTTCCAGTAATAGACCAATAAATGGAAGAATATATATTTACCCTTTTCATTTAACCCATGACTATAAGCATTTGAAAAAAGGATATCCTAATATTTATTCAGTATTTGATTCTGGTATTGGGGTTCCTGGATTTACAAAAGTAAATATAATAAAATAAAAAGGACTATGGACATCAGAAAAATAGAAAAAAAAGATTATTCTTGGGATTCTAATATCTCCTATGGTATTTCTGAAATGACCTATAAGGTTGATAATGATGAACCGATGGAAGAACCAAGAATATATCCGATTACCCTAAAAAATAGGGAAGACTTTTTAAATATGGTAAAAGAAATTGCGAAATTTAATCAAAACTCCAAAAGAATTTCCAGAACAGTAGGAGGGAAATTTTATACCATTAAGAATATTATAATACTAAACTAAATAACCATTTATTAACCATTAAAAAAATAGAAAATTATGGCAAGAACAAAAAAATTTAGTGTTAAACCAGTAGAAAAAAGAGAAGTTTCTAGAAAAGTAATTAACGGGGCTTTCATTATATTCTTTGATGATGGTTCTATTCAAATTATTGCTAAACCTATTGATTTAACCAAGGAAGAAGTTTCCTCTTTATTTGGTTCTTCTGAAGAAGAGGAAGAAGAGGAAGAAGAAGAGGAAGAAGAAGAAGAGGAAGAAGAAGAAGAAGAAGAAGAAGAGGAAGAAGAGTTGACCGGTGAACAACTCAATGAAATGGATTTTGAAGAATTAGAAGATATTTGCGAAGATAAATCACTTGATACTGACCCTGATGATTATGATGAGGACGAGGTTGAAAAGTTGAGAAAAGCAGTTGCAAAAGAATTGGGTATTAATCTCCCAAAAAAGCAAGAGAAAAAATCCAAAAGTAAGAAGGGTAAAAAATAATAAGACTATCAATTATTGTTCATAATTTAGTATTCATAAAAAATCCAGAGGGGTTAATAAAAGAACAATACCTGTAGAATTCATATCGTTCCTATTTAATTTAAGTTTTAACCCCTCTGGATATAAAAAGTAGACCATTTATTAAATAACAATAAAACAAAAAAAAATTATGGCAACTAAGAAAAAAGTTACAAAAGAAGTTAATGCTGCTGAAGCAGAAAAAAAGGCAGCAAAAAGGAAAGCTCGTTTGGAAGCTATTAAAAATCGTCCTGAAGGACAAAGACCCAATGGGAAACAAATTGATGTTATTGAAACCGGTAATGGGGTAGTAAAAAATTATGGATATCCCCTAAAAAACAAAGATGGACACCAGGGAGTATTGGTAACATCAGTTTTGGAAACCAAAGATGGTCAAGTAGTTTCTACTTCAGTAACATTTGTTCCTGGTAAATTTACGGTAAAAGCCAAAAAAGGACATGGAACTATTTGCACAGCAAAAACCAAAAAAGATAAAGCTTCTGAAGAAACAGAAAATGATGAGGATTAAAAAATCCATATATTTCTCTTTTTGTTCATATTAGTTAGTTTTAGTTTTATCAAGCTGCCCCATTTAGGTTTAACTTATTTTCCTAAATGGGGTTTTTTATTTATCAAGGTTATGGATAATAAATTAGATGATATAGAAATTTTATACTTTGCAATCTGTAATCAAATAGGATTATATAATTCTTTTCTAGAAGATAATAAAAATAACCTTTCAAAAGAAGATATTGAATTTTCAGAATATATAATTGCAAGGTCAATAGAGATAAGGGATAATATGGAAAAGAATTTGAAAAACAAATTTGATTTAGATGTGGATAAACCAATAAGTAGACCAAAATGGACAGAGGAAAGTATGTAATGTCAGTAAGGAATTTAATCCTTAGTATAATTGACCAATCTAAGGAATTAAAATACTTGGAATTGGAGTTATCCAAAACCAATAATCTTGGTAAAAGAAATTCTTTGATAAAATCAAAGGTATTTAAGTTAAAGAAATTAAAACATACTATGAGTACCATTGATAAGATTGTCAATGGAAATATAATAACAATTAGGTATTCATTAGATGAACAGGTATTTCAAAGAAAATTTGTAAATATATCAAAAAGAGATGTAATACTCCTGTTAAAATTGACTAATTCAAATCATAAAATTAAAATCCTAGAAATCAAGGAGGAATTTACCAAAGAAAGTTTAATAAAACTATAAGATATAAAATTTAGAATCGAATCCTATGGAATTTAAAACCCTAAAAATATCACCAAAAACAGCAGTTTTAGAATCTGTTAGGGCTCAAACTAAATTATTTAGGTATGTAAGGGATAATAATTTAGAATCAGCAAAAGCAAATCTAAATCACCCAATACATGGTCCTATCATTAAAGAATATTTAAGAATCATACAATATGGTAATAATAAAATAAATGAGTTAGAACAAGAGATTATGAAAACAAAAAAAGAAAAGAAAGCTAAGGAAAAATTAGCAAATGAAGTTAAGGTTAAAAAAAGTGACAAAAAACTTAAAAAACCAGTAGTAAAGGTTGAACCTTCTAAAAATCGGGTATTTACAACTTATGATTATCCCACCATTGATGGGAAAGAACTCTCTTCAGATTTGAAAAAGAGATATAGGGCAAAAATCAGAAGTTTGATTAAATCCCAAATGACCAAAGAGGAAGCAACTAAAAGAGCAACTGCTTTTATCAAGGAAGAAAGTACAAAACCCAAAGATATAAAGAAGCAGGAACCCGACAAGGAATCAAAAAGCAAGGTTGGAAAATCAGAGAAAAAAGACAAGGTTTCTAAGAAAAAAGATTTACAGCCCAAGGATTCTTCAAAATCCAAAAAATCCAAAGATAAGCCTAAAAAAAAGGTAAAAAAGGAAGAGGATTAAATAAAGGATTTTGTGGGACCAAAATAGGAAAAGGTATAGTGGATAATCCTGCAATTCACTATACCTTTTTTCATTGACTAACCCAGAATTTTTATTTGCATAATTAAATTATTAAATTTATATTTGCATTGAAATAAAAATAAAAATAAAAAGGAAACAACTACTATGGCAAAAATAAAAATAACCCCAGCTTTAACCCAAGAGAAAATATTACTCATGGTTCTAGATATAAACATAGAATCAATAGAGAATATTCTACTTGATAATCAAATAAAAGAAAAATGGAAACTCTTGTGGGATAATTATGACATAAATGGGGAGATGTTTAGAGAACAAGCTACAAATATATTAAATACTTATAAATTCATAAGAAACCATATAATAACCAGTAATGATATCCCAACTTTTACATTAAAGAGTTTAAAGAGTACCTGGTATAATACTTTAAAAAGCACTTTATTTATGTTGGAACCTCAATTATTGGAAGAAGAACCATTTGCTCTATATGCAATAAATAAGCTATGGGATATATTTCTAGAGATTGATTATAATAGAAAAGATAATTTTATTAACTTACTAAATTTAAAAAGCTATGTTGACAAGTTTTGACCTAATTGATTTTGATGTTAAATCTAGTTCCAATTTAACTCATATATCCTGGAAAAGGGATATTGGACCCACAACAAAGGGAACCTTAAAAGTTTCCTTTCACAATGGTCTAAGATATGAATATTATGATATACCAAAATCATTAGTAGACCAATTATATGAAGTTGAACAATCTAATGGTTCTGTTGGTTCTGTATTTCACAATCTTATAGTTAGAAACAAATCAATAAAATATCATAAATTATGAACAAAAAGGATTTTAACCCAGATTTTAATGATGATGATTTACTAGTGGATATGACCTTTAAGGTAGTAAAATTCATATTCACAATAGTTGCAGTATTGGGGGTATTCATTGTATTTGGTAGAATATCACAAGATAGTCAAAATAATGAAGAGTATACCCCAATAACATTTACTAATGTTAATCCAAGTATTCCAGCAAGTGAAATTAAATCAAGAGATTATACTAATAGAACTGTAACTTATAGGGAATATGGAACCCCACCCCCAAGCAAATTATATGATAATTCAGATTATAGCAATAAGGGATTTGTTATAAAAGCAAATAATGGGGTTGAAATAAATACTGGGTTAACCAAAGATGATATTATACAGCAAGTAATGGACGATGCTGATATATATGATTTAATAGATTATTATGGTGATGAACTAAGGTAATCATAACATTATCACAATCCCAGAATTTTATATATTAAATATTTTCATAATTAAATATTGCATTATATATTTGCATTGCAATAAAAAATAAAAGAGTTATGGCAAAGAAACCTAAAATTAACCTATCGGATTATACTTATGAATTTGAGGAAATCCTAGAAGCACACAGAAATTGTTGTCCATATCATCATTACCAAAAACAAGGAGATAACGGGTTAAATTACACAATCAAATGTGGTGCCAATCATGAAGTTTGCAATGACAAATGTTGGTATATCCAGAACTTCAAAAAAGAACTTGAGTCACATATTAATTAAACCCCAAGTAAACCACAAGAATTTTGATTAAAAAATTTTTCTATATTAAAAAATTGAATTATATTTGTATTGTAAAAATTAATTATCTATTATTTATAAACAACTAAAACTTAAAGTCATGGAAAAGAACGAAAAGAAAATCACAACAACTGCTGAATTCATTAATGAAGTTCAAAACGTATTAAACAGTGAAAAACCTCAGGAAGTAAAGAAAACTAAATCAGAGAAAAAATCCAAAGAGGTAAAGGCCCAAAAGAAAGAAGACAAAACTTCTAAAAAGGAAACCAAAAAGAATGAAAAAGTTCTTAAAGAGGTAAAGGCCCAAAATGAAATAAATCTGGTAGAGGAAGTAATATCTAAAAGGGAAGTAAAATACAAATACCCAGAAGATTGTATTGATACCTTATCAAGAAAGAAATATAGACAACAGGTAAGGAATAAACTTCATCAATTGGAATTGGAAATGTACAGAATCCAAGATAAGCAATCCAAGGAATTTAAGAGAAAATCCAAGGAATATGAATCCTATAAAAAAGAGGTTCTAAAAGAAGGTGCAGCTGCATAAATAGAATAAATAGAGTGGGTGAATGAATTAGTTAGTTATTATTTGTTTAATGAAAGATAACAACCAACTATTACTTTTGACTTTCACTTTTATCATTCACCCACTCATTATATATTAATATACCTTAATAAAAATCCAGGATTATGTATGAGCTACCAGAAAAAGTTATTAAAAAATCTAATGAGGAACTTATAGATATACATAAAAAATGTATAACTAATTATCTTATCCAAAGGCAAATAAAAATCACTAGAAGGAGACAATTATTCATTATTTATGACCATTATATAAGTCATAAGAATATAAGAATGTTCTTTTATAGACCAATAAAGTTATTTGTATATGCTTTGGTAACAAATAGGTTGGAAGAAATAAGTAATTACATATATAAGACAAAAAAAAATGTTCACTGATTTAGTATCAACTCTTACTCTGGATAAAACCAGGATTATATATCCAAATTTTGCAACTAATAATCTTGATATTAGGAAAATCATGGTAAAGGATTTATTCAAATCCTGGGATATTAAGGGTAATAATACATATCCAGATTTTTATATAAGAGGGTATTACTATAATGAGGACCATCATAGTAGAAATATATTTAGAATTGATGATACTGGTACCCATTATTTATATATCACTGGAGTCCCAAAAGGAACCCCAAAAAATAGTAATGCCCTAAATGTATTTAAATTACTAAATGCACAATATATGACTTATTTTGAGGATTCAGAAATAGGATATTTAATTCAAATAACACAGATATGGAAAAAATGAGTTTACTTAAATTGATGTATGCTCAAATAATGGCAAATGATAATAATGGCATATATCCCCATAATTTATATGAACGTAGAGGACCAAAATTTAATCCCAATTATACAGTTAAGGATAAAGATTCAATGAGGCAAGAAAGGGAATTCAATATAAATGGGATTAAGGTAATGGCATATTCCAGGAAAGATGCACTACAACATTTAAAACATAAAAACAAAAGAAAATGAAAACTAAGGATTATGTAAGGTTATTCAAATTGGATAAACCATTTTATGAATTTAGTAGAGAAAAGTTCCTAAATGAACTAGGTAGGGAATTTAATCAAAGGGTTGAAGATACTAGATTAGAAAGGCAAAGGAGGAATCTAGAATTTACTTTTTCTACATTTAATAAAATAGTAAAAGAAATAGAAATAAAATTCTGGTCCATATCCAATAAAAAACATGGGTTGCCTTTTTCAGAAAAATTATTTTCCTCTTTCTTTGCTGGTTGGATAATCCCAATCCGAAAAAAATATTTCCCAAAAGAGGACCAGGAATTAACCTTAAAATGGGAAAGGAAAAAATTGGAAATGCAAAAATCAGAAGAACCCAAAAAACCAAATACCATTAAAAAAACCTAAAAATAATAAATCCCTTTCTCACAAGACTAGTAATTAGGTTCTAGTAATTTTATAATTATAGGGTAAATAAAAACAATTATCTAATAACCAATTGGTTACGCTTATTACTCATGGTTATAAAATTTTAGAGAAATATCAAATCTAATATGTACGATAATGTGGATTATCTATAGTGTAATCATAGGTAAAATTGGGATTATTAATCCTGGGATTATTCAATAAAAAATCCCAATAAATCACCAAGGGAAATAATCAGAATTTCAATAGTGGGTACCTTAATTGGTTTACCCACTATTTTTCTGTGTATTTCAACCATATTGAATAATAAGTAAAAATCCGATATAATCATGGCAAAAAAAGATTTAAATCAAAATCATCAAAGAGTACCTAGACCAATGGGTATAACCCAGTTAATGAATGAGTATCATAAAACTAATGATAAAAAATTATTAGATATGGTGCAAACCTTTATAATACAACAATGGATTATAAATAATGGTAGGGTATGTGGGAACAATTTTTCTATATTGGAATTAAGTAAATTCTTATTATGTGAACCCGAGAGAATTAGGAGAAGAATGATGGAAATGTTAGTAGAAACTAATTTATGGGATAAAGAAAAACAGGATAAATTAATGGATTCACTAATAGGACAAAATCTTGTATGGTTACTAGAAGATAGGATGGAAATAGAGGGTCAATTAAGTTTATTAAAAAAATCCCAGGGTGATAGGTATACCCCTTTTGTTACTTCAGAAGTGAATAAAACCCTTGGTTTAAAATTGAATACTTCTACAAATTTACAATCTTTCATTAGGGCTTTATCTGGTGGGAATAGTTATGTAAATATATTCAATAATAATCAGGTAAATCAAACTCAAAATAACACTATTACATATGATGATGCTCTTAAAATAGTTCAGGAAGAAAGTACTAAATTCTTAGGTAGTGACAAAGAGTTAAAATATATAGAAGCTAATTATGATATTGATGACTTACCAGAAGTAGTTGCAACTAAACAACTTGGGGTTGATACTTCAAAGGAGGGTCTTACTTTAAGCAATTCAGAAATTAGTCAAACCATAGACACTTACTATAAAGAACTAGATAATGGTGAAACCTCACATGATGTTAGGAGAGAAATAGAATTGCAAATAGACAAAGAAGCTATAGACCCAGAAATAGATATATATCCAGATAATTAACCCCCAATATATTATATTAAATATTTGCATAATTAAATATTGCATTATATATTTGCATTAAATAATAATTAAAATAAAAAGGATATGGAACTAAACCTAAAAGAATCATATAATTTACTCAAAACTCTAATTAAAGAACACTGGGTAATATATGATTGCCCAGGTGGGTTAGAGTTAATAACTAATGTTCATCTTAAAAATAACAATCTTAGCTTTACAACTAAATCAAAACTTATAGTATATCCAGGAAATAAGGTATATATATTAAATACCAAGGATATACCATTAAGACTTTTCAGTAATGTATCATCTAAATCACTTGATTTTAATATAGTTACCATAGATGTTAGTGATATTACAAAATATAAATATTTTGGTATCATAAAACTTAGTGAACCCGTAGATATAAGTTCTGATATAAAAAAATTACCAGAAACAATATTTATAGAAGAGGGTATAGTAGAAGAACAATATCTTAAATATACTCTAATGGTAGATGTAATAGAAGAGAATATTGGAAAGAAAGAATATAGAAAGTATTATATTGTTAAATATATAGACCACAACTTTAATTTACATTATAGTAATAAATATAAACCAGAAGATTTAAGAAGATTAACATTCATATCACCATTAAAAATCAAATAATATGCACGAAACTAAAAAACTGATTAGTAGAAAAAGGGGTAGATATCTTATAGATAATGATTTATCTATATGGATAAATAACTTATCTAAGGAATTTCATATAGATGACTATAAACTCCATAAAAAAGTGTACGAAACTTACAAACATAATAGTTCATTATATGATATAATGCCTGAATTATTATATAATAAGACCTTATTATTAGCTCTTTATATATGTAATAATAAGTACATAAACCCAATAAAATTATGTAACTTAATCAATATAGAACTATATTTCATATCTAAAAATGGGTTTATAGATTACCCAGAATTGGTAGAACCATTAGAAAAATCAATAATGAAATGTGAATCATTTGGTTATTTTCATATTAATTCAATATCTTTAATGAATGTTGATACATTTCTAAAAAAGACATATACAATGGTATATTCACAAAATGTATCAAGAAGTGATTTAATACAAAATTGGTCAAATTTAATATATGATTGTCTATATATCTTCTCAAAAGATGAACAATCATTTAATATGGTTAAAAATACTATAGTTAGGGACTTAAAGGAATTCAAGGAAAAAGAAGAATGCAATCAAAAGTAATACCATTAGATGTAATAAAACATATATTGGAATTAAATCATGACCTATCAACAATGCATGAAGATAATATTCCACTTAGTCAAATATCCACATATTTAAGAACAAAAGAGAGAGAAATTAAAGATAGATACCAATTAGATGACATGGATTTAGTTCTTATAAGGTTTAATATATTTAGAAATTTTACTCTGGATTCATAAGGATTCCTCCTACCATTTTTTATGTTTTTCAATCTAGAAAGTTATTTATTAAACCTTTAAAACAACTAGTAAATAAAAACCTAAATTCTGGAACCCAAGGTAAACCACCAATATATATTATATTAAATATTTGCATAATTAAATATTGCATTATATATTTGCATTAAATAATAATTAAAATAAAAAGGATATGGAAACAACAGAACAAAAAATTAACTTGCAACTAAACATTGATGATTACAAATTCTTTGAAACCAATCAATCATTTGATGGTGACCAAACCTATTCAAATTTGATACAGGGGTTTATGGATGACCTTGATTATAAATTGGAAAACATGAAGGATTCAGAAGATGAACCAGTAGATGAAGAACTTTATGATAAGCTTATTCCAAACAAAAAACCAAAATTACAAATATCAATATTAATTGATATTCCAGAAAAAGAAGCTAATAGTATCATATCTTATATACGATTTATCTATGATAGAAATTCTTTGATAAAAGACATATATGATATGCTAAGTGAATCATCTCTAAATATCCAGGACATAAATAAAGTAATAGATATTGTCAGGTCAAAATTCTAACCAATAAATTCTAACTAATATGCAATTTAGTAGCTTTATAACCAATAAAATCATTAAAAAACTTATTGAATGGGACCCAGAATTATGGTGGGTAGATATATTACATAATTCTAACTTTAACTTTTTCAAGGATTTACAAAATCTGTTAAACTCATATAAAAACCATATAGATATTATATTCTATCATAATGATGAACAAATATATTTCATTGAACATGGAACAGAAAATCCTTGTCATACTTTTAGGGTAGATGATGTAACCTTTTATATAATAATTAAATAACACTAATATGATAAAGAGATTAGTTAACAAACTAGACCCAAGTGAATTATTATCAGAATATACATATAATGCACTTATTTACCTATGTGATTCCGGAAAAGAATTTGCTAATTGTTTGAATAATATCCAAGAACATAATTTTAGAAAGGAAGCTATAGATTCCCAAATACACAATATGTTCAAACAGGTTCATTTAGAAAACCAAATACATGATGCAGAATTTGGTGCTTTTAAGATAAATGGAGAACTATTACCATCTATAAAATTCAAATTAATAGAAGACCCAATACATGATTGGTTTCTAATTGGTGCAGAATACCAAATAATATTATTAGCAAATAATCTATTATATGAAACTGGACAAAACTAAATATCATGAAACTATCCAAGAAAATACAAAAACTCTTTAATGATACTTTCAAAGAAAAGGATTATTACACTTTTCTAGAATCATTATCTACCTTTGATAATAGGTATCATACCATAATAATAAGAATGGATATGATATCCTTAACTGAACTAATACAGAAAGTAAGGTTACTATCTTTTCTTATATTGTCATCTATATTCAAATATAAAAATATAGCTATTAGACATTTTGAAGAATCAGAGAATGGGTTCTTAATAATAAGGTCTTATCAAGATGATAAGTATCAAATGAATATAACCCTATTCAAAGATTCTGGAATCATGCAAATAAACATATTAGAAATATGAAACTGTTAGCTCATCTCATATATCTATTAAATGAACAGGGGGTAGGTAATACATTTTACCTATCTCCTATCATTAAAAAAATCCTGGATAATCACTATGAACAGGAAAGAAAAGCTAAGTTATCAACAATGAAGGTATATATCAGAAAGTTTACAAATAATGGATACCTTAAAAAAGAACCAGGACATTATATTCTATTAAAACCAATTCCAACAGATTTAACTACTACAATTTTAAGGACCTGGAAATAACCATTAAAATATTGGTATATAAAGGGTTATATATAATAAATTTATTATTATATTTGCATTATAAAATAATAAATAATTATGAACTCAGACTTAAAAATCACCCTATCCAGGGTATTGGAAAAACCATTTACAAAGGAATATTCAAGGTTCTTCAATGAACCCAAAAAACAATATGAACTAACCATCAAAAACTATCTACAATGGAAGAAGATTTAAACTTATTATCAGAAGAACTATTAGAACAAATCTTTGTATATCTAAATGATATAGACTGGGAAGAAGACCAAATAGATAATATATTAGGTCAAATATCAGAAATAGAGGAAGAACTAGAACTAGATAAGGATTTAATCCTATTACCCAACTTCCCATATATAAATACATATCTAGAGGACTACAAATACCTAGTAATATATGAATCACCCAAGTATATTCTTCTACAAGATATACCAAATCAATTATACGACTATCTAGAACAAATAGAACTAATCCCATTCCAAGGATACTCAACCACCTTCCAAGAACTAGAATACAATTATAATTACCATATAAGGTACAGAACTCAGAGACTAAAAATACAGAACCAAATAGAACAAGAATCCCAACAACTAATCAAGAACCTAATCCTATCCAACCAAATAAATAATGTAACCCCAACCCAAATCAAAATCCAATTCTAATACAAATATAGGGAACTCCCAAAACAAAGAAGGAAGTTCCCTATTATAATACTAAATCCCAATAACCTACGTACAAAAGGATTACAAAATACACCCAACCCCAAACATAAAAAAAACCCAAATAATAAAAGGATAATATATAAATAACAATATAATAATATAAAAAACAAAATACCCTTAAATCCTATTCCCTTTTATTTACACCCTCTTTTTTATTTATCCCCCTTTCTCTATTCAGGATTTTTAATAAACTGAACAAAAAAGCATAAAAACTATATCAAAACATATAGTCTATCAGTTTAGGCCGGGACCTTTTTGAGTGTTTTTAGGCAGTTCGAGAGGTACTGTTTACCCCATGTTTTTGAAGCTTTTGACTTTTAGGGCTCCCCTATCCTTTAAAAAAAAAGTCTCAAAAACACAGCGTTTTGGCTCACTCACAAATCCGAAAAATTGCCCAAAAAGGCAATCCTAGACCCAAAATTGGGGCCCAAAAGGCAATTTTTAGGTACCTAAAAGGCAATCCCAGAGGCAATTTTTAGGCAATTTAGGTACCTAAAATAGGCCCAAATTTATTAAATTTCGGTACCTAAAAGGCAATTTTTTGGGCCTAAAAGGCCCTCGGATTTATAAAAAATAGGCAATTTTGAGGCCCAAAATTGGGGGATTTTTATAAAAATAGGTACCTAAAATGGTCTAGGATTTAATAAAAATTGCCTAAAATTTGAATCCTGAGGGCAATTTTTAGGTAAAATTTTAAGGATTTTAGGCAATTTTTAGGTAAAATTTTAGGGATTTTAGGCAATTTTTAGGCTCGGATTTAATAAAAAAGGCCCTTCTAGGTACCCAAAAAGGTAAAATTTTGGGTAATTTTAGGGCCTAAATTTATTAAATTTAGGGTATTCAGGTACCTATTTTAGGTAAAATTTTAATAAAAATAGGGCCCAAAAGTACTTAGGATTTAAAATTCCCATCAACAATGTGTAAAGGATTTAAGGCCCCTTGGGTTATTTTTCCTAAAATATCTTAGTAATTTACCAGTATAGAGCTAAGAGTTAATATTAAAAGTAAAAAATAAACTCTAGAAGGTATATTAAAATTAAAAGCATGTAGACTATATAGAAAGAAGATAGATATTGATATGTTATTGAGATGACATCAATTAAGGCCTAAATTTAAGGCCCCGAATTTTTATTTGCATATTATATTATTATATATTATATTTGCATTGCAATTAAATGCAATAAATATATTATTAACAACACTAAAACATTAACAACATGATTACAATCAAAAGTCATTTTGCATTCTCAGGAATCAATATTCCTAGTACAATCAATTGTTCAATCAACTCTTATTTCAAAGATGACCAATTAATTCAACAAATCGATTCCCCAACTACATCATTCACAGAACCTCTGGGACAAAATTACATTAAATCAATAATTAATAACAATTTAAAAACACTAGACAATAACCTAACAGAATCACAAAAATACCCAAATGACTCAGAACTTGTATCAGAAACAGTGGAACTATATTATGCAATAAAACAATTAAACCAATACTTATTTACCAATAATCGAATATTTGACTTGGAATCATATAATCCAACAATACAAAACCTTATTAATAACTTAAAATAATCACTTTAAAAACTTAACATTATGAATGCTCTAGAATTCAACAATCAAATTGCAAACTTAATCACAGGATTCATTGCTAATATTCCAACAATTGCTCAATTTGACCCAGAAAACGAAAGACCTAACAAGGATTTCATTCCAATCATAGAACTGGCAAATCTAAATTACCAGTTAAACCCAAATGATCACTCCTCACAATTAAATATTACGCTTAGAAGCACCCTAGATTCAAAGGAAGAGGAATTCAATGAACCTCTACAAAATAAAGTCAACCAATATGTTCAGAACTTTATTGATAACCTAACAGAATTAGCTGAATTACATTTAATAACAATAAGCACTGGGACTCCATTAAAAATATATCAACACCCAAGAATGGGGGATACCTTAACCTATCACCAATCAGATTTCAATTATTATATCACTTATTCACAATATTTAGACTAAGTTTCCATAATAATAACATAATCCTGAATGACTGGGAGACCTAAAAAGTCTCCCTTTCTTTTTGTGAATCAGAAAATTCCTACCAACAAAGGCCTAAACCGAAAAGAGCCTTTACCTTATGACAATTATTGTAATCCTGATTTTAAGAATCACCCAATAAATTACTTCCTACGCCCTATAACACATCCTGACCCAATATTCAGGAACTCAATCCTACACTTACCCACTGGGAGCAAAATTATTATATAATATATGATTGGAATAAAAATATAATTATTATATTTGCATTGTATTATTAACAACTAAAATTTATTTTTATGGAAACAAAAAATTATTTAGAGAGAATGCAAGAATTAAATGCAATCGCAACAAATTTATTTATGGGACCCAACAGACCCCAATACAAACTTGCCATAATTTTAACCATTGACTATGCAGGAGCTTATGGGCTCTCATTACCTGGTAACCTAAACATTATTAATAACGAATACTTCGAAATAACGGGAGACCCAAATAACGAAGGTTACTTTGCTCAAATAACCTCTTTACCCTTCGAAGACCAGGTAAACCTAAAACACCAAATCGCTAACATAATAACCCATAACCTAAGTTACCTAAATAACTGGTTAAACTCCAATCCTGACGATGGGGACTATTTCGACTATATACCAAGCTTAATCGACCAAATGCTCCAATTAATAAACTTAGGCTTCAAAACCTTGGACAACTTTAAAAACGAATACGACTACATTTACGAAAAACTCCAAACACAAATTAATAAATATAACGAAATGGACCCCGAAAACGGTATTAACCACATTAACCTAAATACCTTCACCTTAACCGAAGGTTACATGATACATATGCACCTATAAAAAACCTAAACCCAATTAGGAGCCCTCAACAATGGGCTCCTTTTATTTTCGCCTTAAAGGGACCACCTACGCCCTTTAAGCAAAATTAGCAAATTTTATCAATCGCTTGAATCCTTATATCGCTTGAAAATAACCACATACGCTTAAAACTACTTACCTTTGATTATTCTTTTACTATCAAAGAAACAAGGTAATATATAAATATCATTCTAGAGCCTCAAAGAATTTAAACATATTTACTCTAATGACCATAATTATAATATTTCTTAGAAATATTACTTCCTACCTGATTTACTACATACCCAATTCTAAATATATAACCCAATATAAATACCAACAAATGATTCCCCCAAAACTATACATACCTAATCAGATAATTAATATATTGCTAACAACGCATGTGCACCTTTCAGGCATACCAACAATGGTTCCCATCAACAAGGGCCTAATCTTACTAACGCCTTCAGACCCCCGTGGCAAATTTGTAAAAAATTGTAAAAAGAAATAAAAATAAAAATTATTTATTTTCATTCTAAATAATTTTTTTTATATTGATTCTAAATTATTTTATTTAGAATTTTTCTAAATAAAAAATATTTTATATTTTTTAACTTCAAAAGTATTGACAAACGGACAAAAATATTTATCTTTGTTGTGTAATCGAAAGAGAAATACTTCCTAATTCATTACACATTATTATATTATTGTTTAACTTTCTAATTTTTTTATTTATGGAAACAAAAAATTTTTTAGATGAATTGTTAACTAATGACGTATTTGTTAAAAATTCAAATGGAAAAAAATCTTCAATCTACAAGAGGGAATTATTTGCGGGATTGTTAGACGACGACAAAAAAAAGTTACGTCGAAAATTGCGTAAAACTTTACAAAACAAATTTTTAGCTACATTTTTAACAATTCGTAAAAATGAAACTGAATTGAAAAAATTGTCAAAAATTTGGATTGAGTATGCAAACAAAGTCTATAATAATATAGAGATTGTTTGCGAATCAAATACAGATTTGGAAACGCAAAAATTGATTAAACAATTTTTAGAATCAATGAAAAATTGTGAAGCAAAAACAAAATAAATTTCTAATTGAGTAGGGGATAACTCCCCTACTCCAAAAATCAAAAATTATGAAAAGGGAAAATAAACGTTATATTAACTTTGTTAGAAAGGAAATACAAAACGAGTTAGATATTTTTCAAAGTTTTTTTTCAACTCCAATTTTTGAAAAAAAAGTTGTGTATAAAGACGGGGATAAGATTTATATTTGCTTTCGTGATAATGAAAAGTTTTTAGAAAAATTTAATCAAAATTTTTACAAAGACTTAAAAAGAAAAATTCTTATTTCAATTCGTTCTAAACTAATTCGTGATAAAAAATTTAAGTTAAAACGATTGGTCAATTTTGAAAGACAAAATATTACTGCAATCATTTATGAAACTCTTTAATGCTTTACAATTATGAATACAAACGATAAACAAAGATTAAGTTTAATTTTTAAATTTGTAGAAACCTTTCAAAATCAAATTAGATTGTTTGATTTTGACGTAAATTGCAATCAAAACGAACAAATTTGTGGAGTAATTAGATTAAATGAAAATTCAAATTTGAAAGAAATGGAACAATTTCTAATTGAAAATAAATGCAATTCGATTTTTGATTATTACGAAATAGATAAAGATAATTTAATAATTGAAATGGAATAAATTTTTAGTTAATTAAGTTAATAAAGGGGGACAAATTTTGTCCCCTATTTTTTTACATAATTTAGTTAAAATAAACCTACCCTACCCCCCTCCCAAAGCCACAACTTTTAGAGCCCATAGTAATGGGAACCCAAGGGAACCAGGGAGAGAAGAGAACCCAACACAACAACAAATAACCCCATAGAAACCTCTGAAAGCCAAAAACAACCAATCCATAACCAATAACAACCCCCCCTCTCTAATCAATCCAACAAAACCCAAATTATCCTTCAAACCCAATTTCAAAAAAAAATCCCAATCCCCCAATAGTAATGGGAATCTCAATCTCTATTTCAATTAAAAAGGGCTACCTCCAAGAAAATATAAATATATCTTCAAAGAGATAACCCTAAAATAAAAACTAAAACTCTAGAAAAGAATATAAAGAATAAATCCTATGCCATATAAAATAACCATAACTGAATTCCATAAATCCTTATTGAATACTTTATTCAAATGGTCAAATACAATTGAGATTAGGTTTAATATTAAAACCAGGGAAAGGATTACTACCAATATAATGGATTTCTCATCACCAGCAAAATATTGCATTAGGAAAAATCCAAAAGAAAATCCAAAGAGTAAATTTATAATATCCCTTGTCATCCTGTTACTTTTATATCAAATGAACCTTCAATTTCCTCTATGGTAATTCCAAGGGATTCCAATTCCAATCTAAGGATATCAAATTCCTCATCTGTGGTTTCAGATATACTGGTTTCCGATAAATGCCTGAATGTAATATAATTATTAAAGGATAGGATATTCCTATTATTATCTACACTTAATAGGACCTTGAAATTAATTGCCATATCAGATGATATAGAATTTATAATTCCAATAAATTTACTAAATTTAGCTGTACCTTTGATGGTAACTAAGGTTCCTTTTTCTAATTCCATAATTTATAAACTTTTTTTAAAAAATCCACTATCAATTAATTCAACTATAATAATTACTATCAATGATGCTGGACTAAGGACTACAAGGAATAAACCCCATAATAAATCCCCAATAGTACATTTATCATCCCATTTTAATTTAATTAGAATAGCTGAAACTATTATTACACTAAGTATGCAGTATATTATAACCAAGGTCATTGCTTACTCCTCCCACTCGATTTTAATTGTACTTAAATACGTTGGTGGACAATTACTTACGGCTTCTTCTCTGTTAGGAAATACGCCAACAACTGATGTATCTCCATGATTATTTTTGCACAAGTTAACCCACCCCTCTTTCTTTTCAGTGGACATCATAAGGTTAAGATTATTATCATGCTCATCACATACACCATCAATATCATACTGATACACATTTTCTTCTGTATCACAATTTATAATAGCAACAATTGGAAAGTTTTTATTGTTTAAATCAAAGCAAATAATCCTTGCCTTTCTTCCATCTCTTGTGTAGACTGGTTTACCAGCTTTTGCTGCTTCAAGGTTAAATTCTTTTAAGTTTAATTTCTTTTCTTTCATATCTTCTTTGTTTTGTTTAATTTCTACAAACATTTCATTTATTAAGCATGAATATGTTGGATAATGATTTATATAGTAACTCAATTTGCAGTCTCTTGAAAAATTATCATAAAAAGCACAATTATTACAAAGAGAATCAGGGACCTTTATTTTCTGATATGATTTATTCTCTACCATAATTGGATTCCCAACCTTTTCAAGTTTCCTAAAAACTACAGATTTATAATCTTTCCTATAAGGTGGTAAACAATTTCCTATTATATTAAGTACATTATTACAACAAATATTATTATGAGTATTGAAATGGCATATAATACACCCATACCCAGTATTCTCAATACATTGGTACCAATTATCCTGATAATTAAATATTTCACCTACTTGTCTTTCCATAATTCCAATTGTTTCCTTTCTCTTTTTTCCTGTAATTCATATACATTTTCATATAAATCCATAATCTTCTTAAAGGTAATTTTAATTTTTCTAGAACCTTCTAGTTTTACACTTACCCTTTCCATATAACCTCTAGTTTCAAAATTACTTCTATACCCCAAAACTGTTGTATGTGAATAACCAAGGTCATTTATTAAATCCATAAAATCAAATTTTTCACCTACTGGTATTTGATTAAATCTTTTCCTAAGGATATCAAATTTACTCATAATATTAATTGTTTTATATTGAATATGTCTACTATATCTCAATTTGGTCATAAAAAAATTCCTCTACTTGGAATAGAGGAATTGAATAGTAAAAGAAGGAAGAACCAAATACTTCTTTTATCTTAAAATTTTAATATTAATACATTTTAATCCCCAAGATTTTTCCATACTTGGGTTAAAATTACCAGTTGTAGAGATTTGTAAGCCACCAAACATAAATTTTGTACCAGTAGAACTTGGGGCAGTAGAAGTAAGATATACAGTAGTAAAATTACGTAGTAAAGCATCAGCATTACTGGGGTCAAAATCAATACCATGTAAATCAATATATCTATTGCCACTTACCATAATATTACAATATCTTTCTGAAGTAACAATATTCTGGATAACAGAACATGCAAATAGACGTATCAATGGTGTATTATCACTTCTAGTAACATATATATCAAATGCAATATCACTGGGAGTTAATGATTTAGCTGACATTCCATTGAATACATTGACCAAATAAAATGCCATTTTTTTAGTAATAGCAGAAAATTTTATTTCAAACCCATCTAATTCATCTTTGGGCATAATTGGGATTATTATCATACTGTTCTATTTTTTTTTAGGTTATTTTTTGGTTCTTCATATCAAAATAGTATATACAAAAAAACCACCAATATTTTCTCAAACCTTGGTGGCAAACAGTGAAACATAAATTCAGGAACGAGGTAAACATAAACTCATAGATGAGTTTCTTTACTATGGTTTTTAAAAAGTGTTATTACTGTATATAATAGTAAACTAAGAATTAATACTGGGGATATCATAAAAGTAATTACCATTATAAAAAAATGCCTTATATTATTCTTTGTACCTTTTACACCTGATTTCCTAACAGTATAATCTATTGCTATGGTTAATATTAACCCAATAAAATATATAATAATTAAAATTTTCATTGCCATAACCCTATACTGTTGCTAGAAATGAAAGGAATAATCCACCAATAATTAAAGCAATGATTACCAATGGTACAAAAAAGGTTCTAAAATTAGAACATTCTTCATCTAAACCTTTAAATATAGCCCAAATACTAAAAAAGCTATCTGTTGTTACTTTGTCAAATTTCCTTAGGATTAAAAAATCCAACATCCTTCTAATCATAAGTATTTTTCCTCCATTTTTCTAAGTTTATTGTACAATTTAATCACTGATTCATTAGGTAATTTCCCTAATCCTTCATTAATTTTACCCAAAATTCTGGGTATTCTTTCCATGGATAATAAATAATTATATTTATCCTCATCAAATAGTTCAACCTTGAACTTAGAAGTAACAATACTGATAATATTTAGGTTATTATCTATGGTCATTCCATTATTAAGTTTGTATTTATTACCTTTTAATACAGAATCCACCAAAGCTTTTTCATAATGTGCTGGTCCAGTTACCAATAAAGCATCTTTTTCTTTAAGTTTCATATTTTTTGCATTATATAATTAAATTCAATAAGAAGTAGTATTTCGCAATACCTTTGTTGTATAATATATAACCTCTAAAACTTATAAAAATCATGGGTAAATTAAGAGTACTTGGAGTATGTGGAGCTCAAGGAGCTTTATTATTCCCTTTTAAAAAGTATTTAATTGGTAATATTGAACCAAGAGCAGTATTTCATACAAAAAATGAAGAACAATGGAAATTAAATTTTGGTGAAATACCTTTCAAAAGAGACCTTGAATCATTTAAAGACCAAGTAGATATTATAATTGGTTCCCCTTCTTGTGGTCATTCTAGTGTTTTTAGTTATTCAAGGAAGAAAACCCTTGGTAAACCAAAAGAAGATAAAACTTTGAATCTATTTTTAACCTCTTTGATCATGTTTAAACCAAAAATATTCCTAATGGAAAACCTCCCAAAACTTTTTGATTTAATTCCAAGAGAGGAATGGGAAGCAAAATTGCAAAATTATCACCTAATTGTCCATTGCCATTCAGTATTTGATTTTGGTAATTCACAAAAATCACGAAAAAGATTAATCCTAATTGGTATTAGAAAGGATTCCAATATAAAAATATCAAACTTTGAAAATATTTTTCCAGTATCAACTCCAATGTTAGTATCAGAAATTGAAAAACTGATAAGAAAGGATATTAATTTCAAAGAAAATGATGATAAAAAATTAGCCATGTACCATTATTCTGATAAATCAAAGAAAACCCTAACAGTAAAGGAAGTAAAAAATCTTTGGTTGGGTGAATTTAAAAAAGAATATAAATGGCCAATGAAAAATACCAAAATGAAAACTCTTCCAGGAGTGTATAGAAATAGAAAAAACAGTTATCCATTAACTGTAAGACCCTCAAATAGGCAATTTAATCCTAATGGGGATATCATGGGCCTAGAAGAATATAGGATTATTATGGGATTCCCAAAAAGGTTCAAGGTATATATGGATACTGAAAATTTAAATTATTGGCTCAATAAAGGAAGAAATACATTAACAAAAGGCTCAGTTTATGAAGTTGGGGTATGGTTTAAAAAATGCCTGAAAAAACAATTCAGGAATATGGAAACCCCCTAACGCGTACGTATGCGCTTATTATTAATT
>ENA-OROX01000138-OROX01000138.1-human-gut-metagenome-genome-assembly--contig:-NODE-138-length-73917-cov-6.667353_pt1 | contig 73917 bp, 60 predicted proteins | sample MGYA00242133_ERZ509058 | MGnify/ENA primary metagenome ERZ509058 (study PRJEB26280, sample SAMEA2338751) | human gut metagenome | biome: human gut; feature: human-associated habitat; material: faeces...
CAAGCTCATTCGGACGATTTGTTCTGCCGCTTCGCCGCCTGTGTTCATTCTTCATGCCACGCCCGAAAAGATACTGCATTACTCGGCTGCAATCTTTGTTTTTCGGCGACAATAGCAGAACTTTCGGCGCGTCCTTTTTAGGCGTTTGCGGCGGCGTCCATTCAACCGCACCACCCGTCAGAGCTTCGACGGCTTCTACAAATCCGTAATCCTTGACCTTGATAAGATAGTCAAGGGCGGAAACGCCGCCGATACCTCTCGACCACCAAAACCATTTGCCGTTAGAAATCTTTAAGCTGTCGTGTTCTTTGGTGCAGTAAACGCTGCCGCCGACACGCACCAGATTGTTCGGCTCATAAGCTCTGAGATAGGAGAGCAAGTCCATTTGCCGTGCCTGTTCGATAACTGCATGGTCAAGCTGCACATAAGGTCTGCTTCTTCTCATTCAATCAAATCACCTCCAGAAATAGAAAAAGCCGAGTGATTTTCGTTCGGTGAAAACCACTCGGCTATGTATCCTATGACAAAACTGACTTATTTTTCATAATTTTCAATCATTGTTTGAATGACAGAAGCTTTCCATACTCTACCCAATTGTGCATCTCCCTTTTCTTCACAATCAGCCCCAATTCTTCCTGAATAAATACCAATGAACTTTGTCCAATGCCTACTTATTTTTTCTTCCTTTTCACTAATCAAAACGGCAGGTCTATCTTTATATAAAATCACAGGAGACCCTGACATTCCTGACCTCGTAGCTGTATCAGCAAAAAAGTACGGTAATTCTTCAACCTCTAATTCTGGTTCACTTGCCACACTGGCTTTTTTCCAAATCGGTACATAGCCTGTTTGCTTTCCAAACGGAAAACCAATGATATAAATTTCTGACGCTATTTCAAAACCAACTTGTTCATTGAAAGGTTCTTCTGCTTGTTCTATAGTTGTGCAAACACCTTTAACATCTTTAAGTGGAATTATTGCGACATCAATCATTCTATTACCTTTTTGCATTTCATACCATAGCTGATTACCTTCTTGGTCAAACAATTCAACATCCATAAAAAAATCATCGCTATAGCAAAAAGTGGAATCATCGTTTTCTTTTGGAACATATACACGAAGTTTATTAGGGACGCTTCCCATTTTATTCAAACATTTTTTAGTGTCGGCATTTCGCCCACTTACAACATGCCAATTTGTCACCAAATATAAATTATCTTTGATTTTAGTAAAAAAGCAGGTCGCATTTGACAGCTTAATATCGTTATACAATATATCCACATAATAAGATGCCATAGAATAGGTATTAATTGTAATGGCTTTTTCCATAGTATAAACCATCTCCTTGGTATTGATATTCATTATTATATCACATACCTATGAGATTTTCTATCTATATCCATGTAAAAGCGGCATCAGCTTTTCGCCAATGCCGCCGTTCTTGGTTATAAAATTCCTGCTTTTTTGAGATACCCAACGCTGTCATAGCACCCTCTGAAATAGATTGCTTCCTGCTGCATATCGCTGAGCCTGTTCCGAAGCTCCAATCGTCATAGCACGAACTTCTTCAGCAACTACTTCACAGGCTTTTTCATAAGCAACCTTTGCCACCTCTTTTGAAAATGTTTCTACATCCTCAATTTTTAATTCAAGTGATTGCAACCTAGCCTCATTATTTGCAATTTCTTCCGCCTGCTTGGCCAGAATAAAAACATGTTCTCAAGATGCTTCTTGCCCTCAAGTGGAATTTTCTCAATCACAACTCCATATTTTTCTGCAATCTCAATATATAGTTTTCTTACTTCTTCATCAAAAACCATCTTGGCATTATTGAATTTGTTGGATTTCTTTTCCGGATTCGGGCGCTCAAATCCCAGCGCCTCACAAGCCTTCTCCTGCTTTGGGAAATTCATTCCATATAACACAGTGCCTCTCGCAGCTTAATATATTTTTATAGTTATGATAATACTCGTATAGAAATTCAAACCTATCTGAACTGCTGACAGCGCAATAGCTTGACATTATATCTCTTCTTCGCATTTTCACTCACCCATCTAACCGAATATTTGTTCGAATACCATAATAATATATTTTACTTTAAATTTGAAGTGAAAGAATAAAGAAATAATCTACTACAACTTTTTCAAAAGAAAGTATTCCTCTTTTGTAATTGCCATTTCAATAATATTATCTCGCTCATGGGGAACAATTTCTTTGTCAACAAAGCCTACCTTTTTATAACAGCTATGAGCTATATCATTATGTTCAAACACACCAATGGTTACAGTATGGACTCCAAGGATATTAAAAGCATAATTAAGTCCTGTGCGAAGCATGCTTGTTCCATAACCTTTTCCTCTGATGGAGTCATCAACTATTACCCAGCCAAAACGAAGAACTTTATTATCCCCATGAATATATCTCATGATAAAATGCCCGATAACACCATCCTCATCAGTAAATGCAATCCAAGGATAGAAGTTGTCTTCCTCGTTGCAATCGCCGTTATCGTTCAAATATTTGTTATCAACAATCTCCGCACTAATAGGATATTCTCCAAAATGATCTCCGCCCCACTTATGAAAGACCTCTTCATCCCTTATCCAGCTGATAATCTTTTTAGCATCACAGCTCTTATATGGTCTCAGTCTCACCTTTCATACCTCCGTAATTTTATCTTTTCTCATAATCTATCAATGTCATCTTATCATTTATAATATGCTCTTCACCGACTCGTACAAAGCCGCATTTTTCATATAAATGACAGTTACCCAGTTCCTGCAAAATTGTATCAAGCTTCCACACCTTAGCATCCGGATACAAGTAAAAAACCTTTTGAATTGCCACATACCCAATTCCCTGATTCTGGTATTTAGGCAGAATAAAAAGAGGGCTGATATATAAACAATCTTCTTCAGGGTCCGACAACTTTTTCCCCACATTGATGGCACCGACTCTTGCTCCATCCTTAACTATAAAATAGTATTTTCTATTCTCCTGCATCGCTCTTGCCTTCACTCTTTCTATCGGTTCAATTGCCGGTGACATATCATCGTGATATTTTTCATACAGTGGCATAAAGCTCTGAATCTGCATATCATACAGCTGCTCTATTTCATCTTCTCGGACTTCTTCAAGCTTCACCCTGTTCATCAGTTCAGTTACACCAATTCCCTGTAAGTTGAATCTCTCCTTTATCATAAGAGCAACCTCTGAAGGCTCAAGATTCGTATTATCAATCTTCATATAATTTTCGAAAGGAATCTCACCATCATTACTTACAAGTCGATATTTTGTCTCCTCACGAAGCATACGATCTTCTGATACCACAATATCCCGCTTAGAAACCTTGTTCTTTAAGCGGTTTTCCGTTTTGTTTCGTTCTATTCTAACTGCCCTGTCCGCAACAAGCTCAACATAATATACATTTCCACCGGTAGCCTCGAATTTATCTGTAACCGACTTTATATAATCCCAATCTGACTGCATATCAAAGGCCCACATATAAGTAAATATTAATCCACTATAATCAGTTTTTAGAAAGGCATCAAAGATATCTTCCCGAAGCTTGCCTACCACTGCTCCATCAAATTTACCAAAGATCTCGATTACTGGCTCTATCATATGATGATTATGAAAGAGTCTATAATCTGTTATTTTCATCAATTCCTGGCCCACGGTCATCTTACCAACCGCACCACTTCCTATAAGTACTATAAGATTCATTTTTATCACTTCCTCCGTACAAAACAATAATTAATCTACAAATATGTAACAGCCTCTAGAGCTATCAATGCTTTCCCAACATTATGGTTAGCATTATGTAGTCCTTCAAACTCATATCCGCTGTCTCCCAATACATCTCCTGCTTCCAGAAAATCATAAAGTTGTAACCCGTAAAAATCACATATTGCCTGAACACCTGCAAGCTCCATTTCTACTGCTATGCACCCTTCACCTTTTCTTTTTGCCACTAGTCCCTTCGTTTCACGGAGCATAGAATCAGTTGTCCATACACGGCCTTTAACATACGGAGCTTTTATTTTTTCAAATACCTCTGCCAACACATCACAATTTTTAATAGTAATGTAGTCAGAAGATGGTGCGTAATAATGGGATGCTCCCTCTCCTCTATAACTTTCAGTTGGGATAATGAATTTGCCTTTCGTCGCTTCTTTGTCGAGGCTACCGCATGAGCCAAACATAATATACTTTGTTGCTCCAATCACGTGATGGCTTTCATAACACATAGAGGATGCAACAGCAGAACCTATTCCAGTTAGATAAAAAGCTATTTTTTCTCCCTTATATTCCAGACAATAGATTGGAATGTTTCCATTACATGCGCCAATTTCGCCTATAATTTCACACTCATAATGTTCTAATAAATATGTATGTATCTCTTTAGAAAAGATAATCAAACATTTGTTTGTAATACGTTTTCCGGCTCCATAAATGACATTTAAATCAATTAGTGCCTTTGTCTCGTTGTCAAAAAAATCGCTTTGTAACATAATAGCGTTCACTCCTTCTCTCAAAATATTTTTCTTCATTATCCGGATAAAAAAAGACCACCTACCTGCAAAGATAAGTGGTCAGAATATACTATAATCTAATTATTGAACCATTTTCTCATCTTAGCAATTCAAATATTTACATACGCAATTAAGACCATACACATTCATAATGTGCATAGTATAAATTTCAGTATATGAATATCCGACTGCAAATCTATTCATGAGAAAACTCCTTTCAAAAATTATTGTGTTAAGATTACTCTTGTTTGTAACGCTTGTCAATCAATTTTTATATCAATTTGCTTTTTAGTTCTTGTATTTCATACTCAGAAATACCTATATCCCTTAAATACTGATCTACCGAATTATACTTTTCTCTTAACATCCTAAGAAATCCATACATCGATTTTTCGTTTGCCAAAACAATATCCTTATCAATTTCAGGATGTTCCTTCAAGTACGCCTCAAGCCTTTGTTTATTGAATTCTCTGCTAATTGCATAATCATATACAATATCTTCGTCAGACACCCCAACAAGTGCCAAAAGTATTGCACTAACTACACCTGTACGATCTTTACCCGCAGTACAATGAAACAAAACTCCTCCGTTTGCGTCCGCAATGGTCTTAAACACTTCTTTTACACAATCTGCATGAGCTATCTCCATATACGATACCGGAACAGCTTCAAGACTGTTTGGAGGTAGCATTCCCTCTACGATAGGATAATGAAAAACTATAAAATCACTGTCTGAGGAAAAAGCAGAGGGCTTTGTTTCAGCCTCCTGTTCACTTCGTAAATCAATGATTGTAGTTATGTCTCTATCGAGCAGAAGTTTTTTGTCTGATGCACTTAATGATTCACACATATCACTTCTATATATCCGATTGCTTAATGTATAATTCTTTGTTCCCTGAATTCTGTACATACCAAGCTCTCTGGTATTCATAGTACTTTCAAGAATAGATTTTGGCATTCTATTCCAAGCTGATAAGTAACCATCTGTGCCCGCATTTTGACATTCAAGGTTATCCAACTCCTGAATACAATATCCCACAGCCTCTGCTATATATTCATCTGCCATTTCTTTTGTGAAGAAAAATATATCATCCTCTTCGCTTGGTTCAAAATACGAATTCATATTTTGCACCAAGCCCTCAAGATCAAATGAGCATACTTGATTTATAGGTTCTTTATCAAAGTCAGCCGGTATTGTAACCTCATTTTTTAGATTATATTTCTGGACAACATAGAAATTACCTATAGCATAGTCCCTATGAAGCTTCTCTACGTTTCCAGGTATCAACGGATTCCAATGATATTTATCATATACCAAATGTCTATATAAGATGTCCTGAATCAAATGAAGGTAATATCCTAAATATAAATCATCTTGCTTCATCAATTCGCCATAAATGCTCTTGTAGCCGTCAAGATCATAAGTATTCTTATGCCCTCCTGCAACCGATATCTTCATATGACTGTTTCCGTTATATCCAGAATCTACAAGGATAGAACCCAGCTTAAGTCTATCCGGATTATTAAATTGTCTCCGCTTAATTAATTCACATGTAATTGCATAATGAATAATACTTAATGCCATATATCTACTCCTTGGATCTAAACTAATATTCTCAAACCATCTGAAACGCTTTCAGCGCTTCCATAATCGCATCCTCTTTTTCCTTCGGACACTGTGGCTGTCTGGAATCCTCCGACTTAGGCAGATTAAAATTCTCAGCCAGTTCCAAACCACACTTTCTCTTCACCTGTGCAATATATAGATTAGATACCTTCATCCCATCATTATGCTCTGCCACATACTTCTTAATTTCCTCATATGTAGACTTACTCTCAGCGCCAGTCAAATCCATCTCGTCCATATCCAGTTTTACACTTACATGATGTTTCGCTTCATGGAGTTTGGACAAAAGACATACCGTCTCTACGTGCGTCGTATGAGAAAACTGATCAAATGCCTGCCACTTCATGAGTTCATACTTCTCCTCACACAGTATCTTCAAATCCCTTGCCAATGTTGCCGAATCACAGCTCACATATACAATCCTCTCCGGTGACATCGCAAGCATTGTGTCCAGACACTTCTCATCACAGCCCTTTCTTGGAGGGTCAACGACTATCACATCCGGGCGAAGCATATCTGTACGTACGGTGTATGCTGTATCATCAGTGATTTTCTCAGTTTTCTTTACATTCTCATAAAACTGCGGCAGCACCTCCTCAGCCTTTCCTACGAAAAACTGTGCATTTGTGATGCCATTGAGCTTCGCATTGTTTTTGGCATCCTCGATTGCCTGAGGCACTATTTCCACTCCGTACACCTGCTTTGCCTTCTGTGACAAAAAGAGCGATATGGTACCGATACCACAGTAGAGATCCCAGACATTTTCATTTCCTGTGAGCCCTGCAAATGCAAGTGCCGTGCTGTAAAGCTTTTCTGTCTGCTTCGGGTTTACCTGATAGAACGACTGTGGCGAAATCTGATATGTGATGCCTGTCCCCTGTGGTGTGAAATCAGGGTAAGAAAGCAGATGGATGGTGTCCTCAATATATGGTCTGCCCCATATGCAGACTGTCTTTTTGCCGAGGATGACATTTGTGTTTTCCTTGTTGATATTGTAAGAAATCGAAGTCATTCCATCGATTTTTGAGAGTCTTTCGCACAGTATATCTGCTGCATTCCCGGCTCGGCGTTTTACTTCAAGACTGTCCCCATTTATCACAAGACACACCATAATCTGCTTTGATGTAAATCCATATCTGATAAGCACATGGCGCACGAGCCCTTTGTGTGTGTTCTCGTCATACGGCGTGATGCCGCACTCATTCATCCATTCCTTTATGATATCCAGTATCTCTTTGTTTTGCGGCACCCCAAGCCTGCAGTCCTCAACCGGGATGATATTGTGGCTTCGCGATGCATAAAAGCCTGTCACTATATTGCCATCCCTGTCATATCCCACCGGAAACTGTGCCTTGTTGCGGTAGCGGTATGGATTGTCTGCGCCAACAGGCGGCTGCATTTTACTGTCCAGCTTTGCCTCGGAAAATCCACCTATACGCATGAGATTGTTGCGCACCTTATTATTTTTAAATTCAAGCTGCTTTTCATAAGAGAGCGCCTGTATCTGGCAGCCGCCACACCTCTTGTGCAGCTCACATTGCGGCTCAACGCGAAAAGTGGAAGGGGTCTTAATCTCTTCCACTCTTGCGTAGCCATAGTTTTTCTTTAATTTTGTTGCGCGGGCTGTTATGACGTCACCAATCAGTGCATCCTTTACGAAAAAGGTCATGCCATCATAATGTCCGATACCCTCGCCATCTGTTCCCATATCTGTTATTTCAAGTTCAAATATGTCATTTTTTTTCATGCTTTTCTCTTCTTTATTTTATATATATAATTACTCTTTATAATGTTTGTATCCGGCGCAAGCTTTCACACCAAAAATCACACCATAGCTATATTTAATATCGTCCGCCTTTTTACACACTTGTTCTGCGGAAATTTGTCTCCATAAATCTGTTGTAGCCCTGCCACTTTGTATCGTTTTCAGGCACATTTACAAGCAGCTCCCTGAAGGTCTCCATCTTGGCATCTATGTTGTCTGCAAAGCTAAGTGCAAGTGCCTCGACAAGTGCCGGCTTTTTCGGAGAGCCAAACTCAAGCTCGCCGTGGTGGGCAAGTATGCAGTGCTTCAGCTCGTTTGCGAGCACTACCGGGAAGCCGTCGATGCTCTTAATCGCATCGCCTACCCACTCTGCACCAATCATGATATGTCCGAGGAGCTGGCCTGCGTCTGTATAGTCATTCTCCGGGAAAGTAGAAAGCTCCTTTAATTTTCCGATATCATGGAAAATAGCTGCTGTAAGAAGCAGGTCACGGTTTAAGACCGGATACATTTTTGCAAAATAATCACAGTTCTTCGTCACACCGAGTGTATGCTCCAAAAGACCTCCTACAAAGCCGTGGTGCACGCTCTTTGCGGCTGAATGGAACTTGAAACGGCGCTCAAACTCCTTATTGTCAAAAAAGCTATGTAATAGCTGTGACAGGTACTGATTCTTTACAGAGCCGATAAAGCCCATGAGTTCCTTATACATGACCTCGACATCCTTATCGCTGACCGGCAGATAATCCGCAGGGTCATATTCTCCCTCGTTCACCTTTCTCGCACGCTTTATGGAACACTGCAAATTGCCCTGAAAGCTTGTGATATCACCGGTTATGGCTATGTAATCCATTGCATCAAATTCCTCAATGCCTACTGAGCCCACATCCCATATCTTGGCATCCAGCGTGCCTGTCTTATCCTGCAGGATAACATTGTCATAAGGCTTTCCGCTTTTGGTCATGGCTGTCTGCTTGCTCTTGCATAAAAAAATCTCATTGATTCTCTCTCCCTCGCGGAGAGTTGAAATATACTTCATATATCCTCCTAATTTCGGCTAATTCATCACTCCGATTTTCACCTGACAGGTAATCTCCGTGTAGCCGTTGCTTCCTTTTCTCTTTACTTTCAGATTGCAGGTATCCTCAGGCTTTTGCTTCATAAGCTGTGTGTTGTACGCGGACACATTCGACACCTCTGTATTGTTTACCGCAACTATCACATCTCCGCTTTGAAGCCCCGAGACAAATGCCGGTGAATCCATGGTAACCTGCTTTATATAAACACCCTTTGGGATGTTATATCTGTTTGCTATTTTTTCTGTAACTGTAGTACAGGTGATGCCTATGTACGGCACATCTGCGCCGCTCTCGAGCTTTTCAATGACAGGTGACAGGTCGCTTATGCTGACAGCCGTGAGCGTATTGTTTTCCTCCGCCGGATTGAAATCCTGCAGCGAAAGCCCTATGACCTGACCATCTGTATTAATCAGTATACCGCTCTGTAACTTGTTGCTTGCGATATCTGTGGTGAGCACCGAGTAATTGTTGTCCTGCGCCGACAGCTCGTTGGTTGTTGACGTTACAAGACCTGTGAGAATGGCATAGTTTGCCTCAAGCGCAATGACAGATGCTCCTCTTGAAACAATATTTGAATTACCAAGCTCCGCAACCGCTATAGCCCTTATTGTGGCGTCGTCCAGAAGTGACTTATCCACGGAAATGATTGCTATACCCGTATTGCTGTCATACTTGACCAGCGCAGCATCAGCCATCATGTCGTTTACAAAGGTTACACTAAGCTTATCCGCCTTATCCACTACATTTTTCTCTGTCAGAATGATTAGCTGCTTTCCATTGTCCCTCAGTATCACTCCCACTCCCTGACCCTCGGTCTCATAGGAATTGTTGAAAATATCAGTGGCATCTGTCACACCCGTGACTCCTACTACAAATCTCGTGGCCGAAGTGCCCACTCTGTAGAGCTGGTTCTGCACTGCCTGATAATCTGCGAGTGTAGGCTGGTAGGTCTGCAAAGACGGCTCCGAAGAAGTGCCGGACTCTGTGCTTTGTGTACCATTTTCACTATATGCATCACTGCTGTCATCTATGCCTGACTGCTGTGTGGCTGTCTGCACATCATTATTATTTTTTCCATCTGAAGCTTTTTTTGATTGTCTGTTGATAACCGGCAGAAATATAGCAAAAACAATGCTTGCAGCCACTGCAAATGCCACTCCGCAGAGTGCTGCTGTGCCTGCTTTTTTTGCAAGTCTTTTTTTATTCAGCGGTTTATCCTTTATCTTTTCTCTGATAAATTGCTCCATATTGTCACCCTGATTAGATGTCTTTAGTTACTATCTTACATTATATTCTGAATTATATTGCGTTGCAACCATATTTTTTGAGTACGGGCTTGTGGCATGTACCCGCCGGACTGCTGCAAGCCCTTACTTTTTGGCTCGTTTAACAAACTGGTTCGTTATGTATTAAACTTTATGTTATCATCTTGTAATTATCATTTAATACATATTTATTATGGTTTTTTTGAAGATTTTCAGCTATAATATGATAAGCTATACAGTAAATATGAATTTAATATTCAACTACCGAAATATAAGGATATAGAAATGAATAAAAAAGTTTACAAAACATTGGAATATAACAAAATCCTCACCATGCTAAGCAGCTACGCAGCATGTGATGAGACAAAGAAGCGGTGTCTTTCGCTTGAGCCTATCACCGATTTATACGAAATCAGACATCTGCAGACCACCACTGCCGATGCACTAAGCCGCCTGTATAAGGACAGCGGAGTGTCCTTCGTTGGCATACACAATGTACATGCTTCTCTAAAGAGGCTTGATATCGGCGGAGCTCTGAATACGACCGAGCTTCTTCGCATCTGCAGTCTTTTGGAGGTTGCAAAGCGCGTGAAGGCTTATGGCAGAAGCGCCATGGATAATGAGAAGCAGGATTCTCTCTCCGGTCTGTTTGCAGGGATTGAACCGGTTTCTGCGCTCTGCGATGAGATTAAGAGGTGCATTTTATCTGAGGAAGAGATTGCCGATGATGCGAGTCCTGAGCTTTTTAAGATAAGAAAAAGCATACGCGGCATGAACGACAGAATCCATGCGCAGCTCACCAAGCTCATGAACAACAGCACAACGAGGACATATCTGCAGGATGCGGTTGTGACCATGCGCGACGGCAGATATTGTCTGCCTGTAAAGGCTGAGGCAAAGGGCAATGTACCCGGCATGATGCACGACCAGTCATCTACCGGCTCTACCCTTTTTATCGAGCCGATGGCTGTCGTCAATTTGAATAATGAGCTCAAGGAGCTTTTCATAAAGGAGCAGGAGGAGATTGAAAAAATCCTTGCAGCGCTCAGCGACAAGGTTGCCATGAATGCGGCTGCTTTGGAGCAGGACTATGAGATTCTTTCAGAGCTTGACTTCATTTTTGCAAAAGCAAATCTGGCTAAATCATATAACGGTGTGGCACCGGAGTTCAACACCGAGGGGCATATCAATATCAGAAAGGGCCGTCATCCGCTTTTGGATGCTAAAAAGGTGGTCCCTATAGATGTACGGCTCGGCGAGGACTATAAGCAGCTCATCATCACCGGACCAAATACCGGCGGTAAAACGGTTTCACTAAAGACTGTCGGACTTTTGACTCTCATGGGTCAGGCAGGTCTTCACATTCCTGCGGCTGACAGGTCAAAGCTCGCCATCTTTGAGGATGTCTTTGCGGATATAGGCGATGAGCAGAGTATTGAGCAAAGTCTCAGTACCTTCTCGTCTCACATGACCAATATCGTAAAAATTCTTGAAAAAGCTGACGACAGAAGCCTTTGCCTGTTCGATGAGCTCTGCTCGGGAACCGACCCGACAGAGGGTGCGGCACTTGCCATCTCAATTTTAAACAGACTGCACCAATATGGCGCCATCACCATGGCCACCACACACTACAGTGAGCTGAAGGTATATGCGCTTTCCACAGACGGTGTGGAAAATGCATGCTGTGAGTTCAATGTGGAGACTTTAAGCCCTACCTACCGCCTGTTAATCGGTATTCCTGGAAAGAGTAACGCATTTGCGATCTCATCAAAGCTTGGTCTGGACGAAAACATCATCGAGGATGCAAAAAGCAGAATTAATGATAACGATCTTGATTTTGAGGATCTGATTGCAAGCCTCGAGTCACAGCGACAAACCATCGAAAAGGAACAGCTTGAAATCAACAGCTACAAGGCCGAGATTGAAAAGCTCAAGAAACAGCTCGAAGAGAAAAATGAGCGCATAGACAAGAGCAAAGACAAAATTTTACGCGAGGCAAATGAGGAAGCCTACAAGATACTGCAGGATGCAAAGGAACTTGCCGACAAAACCATCCGCAATTTCAACAAATACGGACAGGGACAGGCTCCTATGAGCCAGATGGAAAAGGAGCGCTCTGCCCTTCGTGACAAGATGAATGACAAGGAAAAGAAGCTGTCAGACATCAAGAAAAACACTGCCAAGGCAAATCACAAGGCGCCTAAGAAGCTGCGCATCGGTGATTCTGTGCTTGTACTCTCCCTCAATCTGAAGGGAACCGTCCACACTCTGCCAAACGCCAAGGGCGATTTGTATGTGCAGATGGGTATACTGCGCTCGCTGGTTAATATTAATGACCTCGTGCTCTTAAACGACGATGTCTCTCCTGCCAAGAAGTACGGCGGCAGCGGAAGCAAGATAAAGATGAGCAAGTCAATGTCAGTTTCATCAGAAATCAACCTGATAGGAAAGACTACGGATGAGGCACTTGCTCTCTTGGATAAATACTTAGACGACGCATATATCGCTCATCTTTCATCAGTGCGCATTGTCCACGGAAAAGGCACCGGTGCTCTGCGAAAGGCTGTGCATGGACTTTTGAAGAGAACAAAAACTATTGCGGAATACCATCTCGGTGAGTTTGGTGAGGGCGATGCCGGAGTAACCATCGCAACCTTTAAATAACGACAATTTACTTTTACGGAATATAAATAATTTTTAAGAAGGAGATTAGAAATGGCTGTTAAACAGAAAATACTGATAGTAGACGACGACAACAATATAGCAGAGCTTATATCTCTATATCTGACCAAGGAATGCTATGACACCAAAATCGTAAATGACGGTGAGCAGGCTCTTATCGCGTTCGAGCACTACAAGCCAAACATGCTTCTTTTGGACCTCATGCTTCCGGGCATAGACGGCTATCAGGTATGCCGTGAGATACGTGCAAAGTCCGATGTGCCGATTATCATGCTCTCCGCAAAGGGCGAGGTATTTGACAAGGTTTTAGGCCTGGAGCTTGGCGCCGACGACTATATACTCAAGCCCTTTGACTCAAAGGAGCTTGTGGCAAGAGTCAAGGCCGTGCTCAGACGCTTCCAGCCTGCAAAGCCGGAGGCCTATGCTTCCGTAGATATCAAGTGTGTGGAGTACCCAGGGCTTATTGTAAATCTGTCGAACTACTCTGTCACTTATGACGGACAGCAGATTGATATGCCGCCGAAGGAGCTTGAGCTTTTATATTTTCTTGCCTCATCTCCAAATCAGGTGTTTACAAGGGAGCAGCTTCTGGACAACATATGGGGCTATGAATATGTCGGCGACACCCGCACTGTCGATGTGCATGTAAAGCGTCTCCGCGAGAAAATCAAGGACAAGCCAACCTGGCATATCGCAACTGTCTGGGGCATCGGATACAAGTTTGAGGTAAAATAAATAATGAAGCATACCATCTACACTAAAATGTTAATCAGCTATCTGATTTACGGTGTCATCGCTTTTTTCATTATATGCACCTTTACACAGCATCTCACCACAGACTATATTGAAAAGCAGGAGGCATCCAATCTCTACAGGGAAGCCTCCATCATTGCAGGTGATTACGCCGCCGAATACTTTGACTCATCCATGTCGCTTAGCGATTTCCAGAATCACATGAAAATCGTAGCCGACTATATGGATGCCAAGGTATGGGTGGTCAGCCCTGACGGTGAGCTGCTCATGGACTCAGATGATCCGTCAATAGGCATTGATATCCAAAATGACAGTTCTAAGCCTGTAGTGATAAATGGCTTTGATGTCACCGATTTTGGCAGCAACAACTATATGATTGGAGATTTTTATGGCTCCTTCAAGCATAAGATGCTGTCCGTATTTTCCCCGGTAAATGTCTCGTACCAGAATATCGGCTACATAGTCATTCACAAGACAATGAGCCATATCACGGCAGGTGTAAACGGTTTTATGAATATCTCCTTTTACACTGTAGCGCTCATTTTTGCCTTTGCATTTGTTCTGCTTTTCATGATGAGCCGCTCCATTTACCGTCCTATCTCCAAAATCACAAAGACCGCAAAGAAGTATGCAAAGGGCGATTTCACTGCCCAGATTGATGTACATTCCAATGACGAAATCGGCTATCTGGCAAACACACTAAACTACATGGCAACGGAGCTAGATACGCTTGAGGAGGATCAGCGCAAGTTTGTTTCCAACGTGTCACACGACTTTCGCTCCCCTCTTACCTCGATAAAGGGCTACGTGGAGGCAATGCTGGACGGAACCATTCCTGTTGAGATGCAGGATAAATACTTAAACATCATCCTTTTTGAGACCGAGAGGCTTAATAAGCTCACCAAGAGTCTTATCGATCTGAACCAGTTCGGTCATCACGGCATACACCTGGATATTGCTGATTTTGACATCAATACAATGATCCGCACGACAATCCTTACCTTCGAGGGTAAATGCAGTGAAAAGGGCTTAAGCTTTGACCTGCTGCTCACCGGAAAAGAGCTTTTCGTGCGCGGTGATATGGTCAAAATCCAGCAGATTCTTTACAACCTGATAGACAACGCTGTGAAGTTTTCAAATAATGATTCGAGTATCAAGATTGAGACGAGTATCAGAAATGAAAAGGTGTTTATATCAGTAAAGGATCACGGTATCGGTATACCAAAGGACAGCCTTTCAAAGATCTGGGAGCGCTTCTACAAGAGTGATTTATCCCGCGGAAAGGATAAGCGCGGTACGGGACTTGGCCTGTCTATAGTTAAAGAAATCGTGCAGGCGCATGGTGAGAATATAAATGTGATAAGCACTGAGGGTGTGGGAACTGAGTTTATATTTACGCTGCCGCTCAGCAAAAAAGAAGGGTGAGCATAGCACACAGTATATTCCTCAGAAAAATGTGAAGTCAGCCGCGGTTCTTTATCCGGACAGGTTACGATTTTATTTATGTTTTCTTTCTTCTTTAATTTATGGAACTCCGCGGCAGTTCACATTTTTCTTCGGAACACACTGTATGCTCTCCGGCTAATTCAGGTTTACGAGCGAGGCGCTTTGCTACCTTGCATTCTGGCAGTGCCGGACTTATTTCACTGGCGTGAAATTTTGTCCGGCACTTTTTACTTTTTAAATTTAAAGCTCATTTCACTTATGCGAAATGAGCTTTATTTTATATCATATTCTTATGGTTCATATTTGCTGCCGGACGGGTCGGTTACTGTGTAGTCGCCGCCGGATATGTCGGCTGTGGTTTCAAAGTCTGTGATGTCCTGATTTACGGTACCATCGAACAGGTCATATGTGAAGGTGTAGCCCTGTGCCGATACTGCTTTGACATATATTTTGATATTGCTTGCGGCTGTGACAGGGATTAAGTCTTCGATTTTGACTGTGCCTTCGAGGCTATGGAGCTTACCGTCGTCCTCTTTTGAGGCATCAGAGGTATCATTTTCGGTGTTATTCTTTGAGCCATCTTTTTTGGCATCATCCTTCCGACTTAAGGCGGATGTGATGGAGTCTGTGTCTGCAGAGTCTGCACTATCTGTACCGTTTTCTGCCAACAGCTGTCGGATATCGTATGTCTTTAGCTCTGTATCTGAGCTTGCAACCACGAGCTGCACACTGTTAAAGTCAAAGTAATCATTTCCCATGACTGCTACATCTACATCTGTGCCAAGCTTTATGCTGCCATTGTCAAAGGTTGGTTTATCGGCAAGTATGCCGGATGCTACATTTTTGAACACTGATGTCACACCTTCAAACTTATCGAGCACCTCTGTGCTTCTCTTATTTCCGTCAACAAACAGAAATGTCACATTGCCTGCATAGTCATCAGACAGTGGAAGTGTGGCCTCACCCGTATACTTGATGCCGTCTAGCTCGAGCGGTATCTCGTTTGTACCGAAAAATACACTGGTTTTTGTATCCTCTGTGTACTCCTTTGGCACCACCGAGACAGAGACTGTGTATGTCTTATCGGTAAAGTCTGCTCTTTTTAAGGAAATATCCCAGTCTGTTATGAGGCTGGCCTCCTCCTCAAGGGTGGACTTGATATCATCCTGCATGGTCTGCACATCGGAAAGTATCACCGATGTGTTGTCTGAGGTGTATGACATCTGTGTCTCGAGCTTTTTTATCCTGTTATTAAGCAATACTGCCCCCGCAATAAGTGCGGCGAGCAGTATTATGGTAATCGCATTGAAAATATTTTTTTTCAAATTCATATTATAGTGTTATTCCTCATCTTCCTCTGCAGCTATAGCTATTCCAAGCTCCTCAAGCTGCTTTGGATCTACAGTTCCGGGTGCCTCTGACATGAGGTCCGAAGCATCCTTTACCTTAGGGAATGCAATAACCTCCTTGATATTGTCTGTATGCAGCATATGCATGCAGATACGGTCAACACCGAAGGCAAGTCCTGCGTGTGGCGGTACACCATATGAGAATGCATCAAGCAGGAATCCAAACTGCTCATGTGCACGCTCCTTTGTGAAGCCAAGCACCTCAAACATCTTCTCCTGGATGTCATCCTGATGGATACGCACTGAGCCTCCACCGAGCTCTGTACCATTGAGTACGATATCATATGCCTTTGCACGAACTGCGCCCGGATCTGAGTCTATCTTGTCCCAATCCTCCTCCATAGGCATGGTGAATGGATGATGCATTGCCATAAATCTGTTTTCCTCATCAGACCACTCAAGGAGTGGGAACTCTGTTACCCAGAGGAAATTGTACTTGTTCTCATCAATCAGGCCAAGCTCAGCTCCGAGCATGAGACGAAGCGCTCCAAGTACATTCCATACGATTTTATTCTTGTCTGCTGCGAAAAGGAGTAAATCTCCCGGCTTTCCGTTCATCTTTGCAACAAGTGCATCAAGCTCAGCTTCTGTCATAAACTTGGCAAATGATGACTTGTATGTACCATCCTCATTGATGCACAGATAAGCAAGTCCCTTTGCTCCACAGCCCTTTGCGTGCTCTACAAGCTTGTCAATCTTCTTACGAGGCATCTTTGCCTGTCCCTCTACATTGATACCGCGGACAGAGCCACCGTTTTCAAGAGCTCCTGTGAATACTCCAAAACCACAGTCCTTTACCACTTCCGAAACATCGCAAAGCTCCATACCAAAGCGTGTATCAGGCTTGTCAGAACCAAATCTGTCCATAGCCTCCTGCCAAGGCATACGCTTAAACGGAATCTCAACATCCACATTTATGACCTCTTTAAAAAGGTGCTTTAACAGTCTCTCATTTACCTCGATTACATCATCGATATCTACGAATGAAAGCTCCATATCTGCCTGTGTAAACTCAGGCTGTCTGTCTGCACGCAGATCCTCGTCACGGAAGCATCGTGCAATCTGGAAATATCTGTCATAACCTGAAGCCATCAGAAGCTGCTTAAAGAGCTGTGGTGACTGAGGGAGCGCGTAAAAATGTCCGTGGTGTATACGGCTTGGCACGAGATAGTCTCTGGCGCCCTCCGGTGTAGACTTGCAAAGGATTGGTGTCTCTATCTCCAAAAATCCCTCGTTTGCCATAAAGTCACGCATCACGCGAAGCACATTGCTTCTGAGCATGAGATTTCTCTGGATATCAGGGCGGCGAAGATCCAGATAACGGTATTTAAGTCTGATGTCTTCGCTGGTCTTTGAATTCTCCTCAATATGGAATGGAGGTGTCTGTGCCTCTGAAAGCACTCTGATTGATGTAGCGATAACCTCGATATCACCTGTCTTTAAGTTCTCATTGACAGCAGCTGTTCTCTTCTGGACAGTTCCCTCAACTGCGATGACGAACTCACTTCTTAAGGTGCCTGCCTTTTCAAAGCCCTCTGCACCTACATTTTCCTCACCGAATACTATCTGAAGTATTCCGCTTCTGTCTCTTAAATCTACGAAAATGAGACTTCCTAAATTTCTTCTCTTCTGTACCCAGCCCATCACGGTGACCTTCTCACCGATATTGGCATTTGATACCTCTGTACATCTATGGCTTCTATGTAAGCCCTGCATTGATTCTGCCATTTTATACTCCTTATATTTCTACTATATATTTATTCTAATAACTGTTTGGTACCGCTGCTACACAGCTAAACTGCTGCTTATCAGATTCCTATCTGTTAAAGAACTCAACAAACTCCTCGTAGCCCTCTTTCATAAGCTGCTCCTTCTGGAATTTCTTGTTCTTGTTCATGCGCACAACAAGCACCTGCTGTCCGTTTGCTCTTGCATCTTTTGCCTGGTTCATGACATCAACAAGCTTGTCTGCCGGATATTTCTTCTCAACCAGATAAGCCACCTTCTTTGGACTCTCAGGAATCTTGAAGCCGCTCTCCATGAGAAGCAGGATAATTCTCTCAAAACCGATTGAAAAACCACAGGCAGGTACATCATTTCCGGTGAACTTTCCAATCATCTTGTCATATCGTCCGCCACCGCCACAGGCTGCGCCAAGCTCAGGCATTGATATCTCAAAAATAGTTCCTGTGTAGTAGCTCATTCCACGAACAAGTGTAGGGTCAAATACGAGCTCAAACTTTGCTCCCTTTGTGGCATTAACAGCCGTAGCTATCTCTGTCATATTTGTAACCACTTCTTCGTCTAAATATTCACCGAGCTTTTCTGAAAGTATATTTACACCCTCAGTGACATCCCTTGTCTGCTCCAAAAGCTTGAACAGATCAAGATATTTGTCAATATTTTCCTGTGGGTAGCCATCCTGTGCAAGCTCACTTGCAACGCCTTCCACTCCTATCTTGTCCATCTTATCGAGTGTGATAAATACGCTGTCGTAGTCCTCCTCAGCGAAACCACTGTAAGCAGCCATTGCCTTTAGGATTCTTCTCTCGTTGATTCTTATCTCAAAGTTCTCGAAGCCGAGTCTGCCGATTGTGGTAGTGGTTGCTGTAATCAGCTCTATCTCTGCCAGATTGCTTGGCTCTCCGAGTATATCTATATCACACTGTGTAAACTGTCTGTAGCGGCCTCTCTGAGGTCTGTCTGCTCTCCACACACTGCCCATCTGAAGTGCCTTAAACGGCGATGGCAGGTTGTTGGCATTGTTTGAATAATATCTTGAAAGTGGCACTGTAAGGTCATAGCGCATTCCAAAGTCTACTACATCCGACTCTTCCTTTGCTGTCTCCAGATTCAGCTTCTCGCCTCTCTTCATTACCTTGAAGATCAGCTTCTCATTTTCTCCGCCCTGCTTGCTTGTGAGATTTGCTATATTCTCCATGCATGGTGTCTCTATCGGTGTAAATCCGAAGCTTCTGTATGTATCCTTGATCACGCTTGTCACATAATCACGGATTTCCATCTCTGCAGGTAGTATATCCTTCATGCCGTTGACCGGCTTTTTGCTCAGTGCCATTTGGTTTCCTCCATCTATATTAAAATATTGAATTCATTAGCTATTCTATTATACTTTTCGGTTTTGCAATCGTCAAGGGTTTATGGCAATTATACGGACTGCAAAGATAACGAGCATCTGCTGTGAAAGGTTACGAATGCAAATGCACATCTACTGCGGCGGATTGCAGATGCCACACGGAGACAAGCCCATGGATTTTGCTTCATCAAGCGTTACCTCTGTGTCACTCTTTTTCAAGGTCCGACAGCCCGCCCGGTGATATTTCTTACCTGTTGCAGTGATATGAACCATCGTCTCGCTGTTTGAGGAATCTGCAGCGCTATTTTCTGTTGCTGAGGTGTCTGAGCCTGATGATGCACTTCCTGTGGTGCCATCCAGCCAGCTGTCACCATTCTCATAGTTTATTCCGACTCCGGGCTGCACATTATAGCAATAGACATTAAAAAGTATGCCGCCACCGTTATCCTCAACCGACTTTGCCTCTATGAGAACGCCGTTTGCAACTAGATTGCTACCCGAGAACATCGGAGTCACTCTGTAAAGCACATGATTTCCTGTATTGTTTACATAATCCGCTACCAGATTCTCAAACGGAAGCATGCCCTCCACATTCAGGTATCTCGTACCGGTAATAAGATTCTTCGGATTGGCATTCTCCCCGGCAAGCTGATAGCCAATAAGATGACAGCGATTATATAAATATCTATCCTTTATCACATCATACTTCACCGTATGCCAGCCTGATGGCTTTATCATGCCTATCTTGCCACGCTCCTCAGTCGGCATGATATCCTTGCAGATATTGGCATAAGCCACACCGCATCTGCCAAGTGAATCCAAATCACTGTAATTTTCAAAAGCAGTGGTAGTCATATCGCTGTCCGTAAAAAAAGGCTCATTATTGTTGACAGCCACGTATGCCTTGCCATCATATGCAGGAATCGCATCAAGTGAAACATAAGAATTGTTGTTTACAAGATCCTCCTGTGGCCCATCCGCATTATCCTTGCTGCCTAAAGCACCGGAAGAATCCTCACCTGCCACTACAGCTCCTGCGGCATGCCCGGCACCTTCAGTGCCGGACAAATCAGCGGAGGCACAGCCTGTAAAAATTGTAGCAATTGCAAGTAACTCACATAATGCAATTGCTGCTGTTTTCCTTAACTTTAGCCATATGTTCATATAAAATCACTCTTTCTATCAATCGATTGATATTGGATTTTCCCTAATTACAATAAATTAAATGAATACTTTAATTACTAAACCTAATATACTTTTATTTCCTCGCTTCATTTATTATAGCAAACATTTGTTTGTTTTTCAACCCTTGCTGTAAAGCTATACATTTCCCACTATTTGGGTATGTTAGTAACTTTCCCCGGTAGTACGCACCTATGTCGCGTAAACTAAAAAAAGGATTCGAGCAAATGCTCTAATCCTTATAAATACCAGCTTATTAAACTATCATTTAAGATTGCTCGATGATACTAACAACTCTTGAACTTCTTTTTTAGTAAATACACACACAATCAAAACCTATATGTATATTTTCTATAAAATAAAAAGGAAGCCGGACGCATCCAACTCCCTTAGGCATAGTCCGCAGACGTCCGCCGCAATTCTGTAATATATTATGCCATAATGAAAACTTTTATGCAATAGCACTTTTGAATTTTCCACAAATATTTTTGAATTCTCTACAAATACTTTTTCAATAAATTCAACTTCGTTCTGGTATCTGTATACACAACTGTGTTGAAAATGGACGTAGAAACTTTTCCCCTAAGTTCTTCACAGTCCTTTTCAAACAAACGAATAAATGCCATAATTTTCTTCTTTTGACACTCTAATAGTTTCATCATAAAGCTTATAAGAATCACATAATCAACAATAGACTCAAATGTAATATTATTAATTCCTGTCTCTGCACTTATACACTTAGCAATTCTCAAGCTTACCTTACCCGTTTTAAATCTAGCATCAAAAATCGTATTATTGTGTGCTACAGCATTTCTTAAATCCTTTAAGGCATATACGATCAATGGTAACAATTTACCATCTCGGTCATAAGCAACCTTTATGCCTACGCTCTTAGAAATTTTTTTCCTGGTATTTTGGTCAAGACAACCTACAAATGTACCAAATTCACCAAGACTAATTAATTCAAAAATTGCCCATATAGGAAGCGGCTGATCCTTGTCATAATAATGATTCACTATAAACCTCTTACCATAATCTCGGGAAATAAGACTATATACTTTATTTCTAAGATTCATTCTTTTATTGATTGCTTTTTTATAATCATTACTACCTATCGGATAGGCTTTGTAATCCGTTAACAATTTCGCATATATATTCGCAAATCTTTTACTTTCAGCATCTTCCAAAATAACTTCCAAAACATAGTTTTTAAATGCAGTTTCCAAAAACATTATCTCAGGATAAAACATTGTCTTAATCGCCATATCAAAGTCATAGATTGCCTGCACCTCATCAAAGGAATTGAATGCATATGTATTCGCTGGATTATTATGAAAACGATATCCTTTATATCCATGGAAATACCCCATATATCTAAGTTTTTTCTTATCACTACTTCCAGAAATACTCAATCCTTTTTCATCTCGCATATATGCCATCAGCGCATTAATACTTTTAGGTTTCTTTTTCATTGACACCATACTCCTTTTACTGTAACCTTCTCAACAATAATTTTAATGGTAATTTCCATCAAATGTCAACAGCAAATACTCTCTTTCTCTCCATCTATCCATCTCATTGTTACTGTTCACCCCTAACAGTGTGACCAGTAACTCTCTTCTAGGCGGATTCCCACCACGACCGGGCAGAGCTTACAGCCCAAACTCAAAAAAGCCACCCCAGGCATAACACCCGGTGTGGCTTTTAATCATGTATTATGAAATTATGTGAATCACCTAATGTGAATCAACACTGCTATATTGCAGACCAAATCTACTCGCAAAGCTTAGAAAACTCATCCGCAACAAACTGAACCTTGGTTCCGATAATAACCTGAACAGAATTCTTGCCAGGCTTCATAACGCCTGCAACACCTGCAGATTTAATCTTCTTGTCATCAACCTGAGTGATATCCTTAACCTCAAGTCTGAGTCTTGTGATGCAGTTGTCAATGCTTGCAATATTTTCTTTGCCACCGCAGCCCTCAAGAATAGTCTTTGCTACTGCTGTGTAGTCATTGTTAGTAAGCACTGCCTTCTTCTCTGCCTCGACATCATCGTCCTCTCTACCAGGGGTCTTAAGATCCCATTTCTTGATAGCGAAATAGAATACAATGTAGAATACGATAAAAGCTGCGATTCCAAGAGGAATGATGAGCCATGTCTTTGCTGCAGCCGGAAGTGAAGATGAGAATAATAAATCCATCGCGCCGGCTGAGAATGAGAAGCCTGCTCTAAATCCAAGAGCTACTGTAATCATTGTGAAAATACCATAAAGTAAAGCATAAATCACATAGAGAACAGGAGCAAGGAACATAAATGCAAACTCGAAAGGCTCTGTAACACCACAGATGAATGCACAGATAGCTGCAGAAGCAAGGATACCGATGGCAGCCTTTTTCTTAGCAGGCTTTGCACACTTAACCATAGCAAGTGCTGCACCAGGAATACCAAACATCATACATGGGAAGAAACCTGACATGTACATTCCGAGGCTCCATGAAACATCCTTTGATGTCTCGCCATTCCAGAAATGAGAGAGGTCTCCAAGTCCGATAGTATCGAACCAGAATACATTGTTTAATGCGTGGTGTAATCCTGTAGGGATTAACAGACGGTTCAGGAATGCATAGATACCTGCGCCGACTACGTCAAAACCAACGATTGCTTTACCGATAGCTACAAGAGCACCGAAAAGTAATGGCCATACAAACAGTAATACTACAGATACAAGGATTGAAACAACACCTGCGACAATTGCTACGCAACGCTTGCCACTGAAGAATGACAGCCAGTCAGGAAGCTTTGTATCCTTAAATCTGTTGTAACACAAAGAACCAATAACACCGGCTAAGATACCGATAAATGGGTTTGCAATCTTGTCGAATGCAAGTGTCTTTGTAGCGCTGTCAGCGATAGATGGCATGATTTTTGTAACAAAGTCTGTAGACAGGAGTGTTGTCATCATCAGCCATGAAGCTAAAGCTGCAATACCGCCGGTACCGTCGTTCTTTTCCGACATACCGACACCAACGCCGATTACAAAAAGGATGGCCATGTTGTCAATCAAAGCGCCCCCTGCTTTAACTAAAAACAGACCTATTAAATTACGTACACCCTCGATGTCACCACCCTGCATGGTTGCAGGACATAAATAATATCCAATACCCATGAGGATACCACAGATAGGAAGTACTGCTACGGGAAGCATTAAAGCTTTACCCAGTTTTTGAAGAAATTTCATAAATTTCCCCTCCTTTACATTATGTATACTAAACTGGAGATACTCCAATAAAGTTCGTTATTATTATATAATTATATTCATATCTACGCGAGACTTAAAATCTCATCACCGGCGGATACATTTCCCTCTTTGAGCATCTTTATCTCACTATAATCAGCAGTGTTACCAATTAAAACCGGAGTGATGACATTAAGATCTGCTGCCTTAATCTGCTTCAGGTCAGCCTCCATCAAAAGGTCACCCTTCTTCACCTGATCACCAACAGAAATATGTGATTTAAAAGGATCACCCTTTAGTGTCACTGTATCCAGACCAATGTGCAAAAGCAGCTCGACTCCCTGAGTGGTCGTCATAGTAAAAGCATGCAGCGTATCAAATACAGCTGTCACCTCACCATCCGCCGGAGCATAAAACCTGCCCTCAGAAGGAATCACGGCCACGCCGTCTCCCAATATCTTCTCAGAAAAAGTAGGATCCGGAACCTCTGTAATAGGAACCACTCTGCCGTTGCACGGAGAACAGATCACCTTTCCCTTTGACTTATTCTTAAAAAAACCTAACATGATATCTCCTTTCCGTCGATATACACACTCACAATATCCAAATCATCATTGAGAAGCACAAAATCTGCTCTCTTTCCTGCAGAAATGCTGCCTGCTTCATCATAGATGCCAATCTCCTTAGCCGGATTGGCTGTAGCACACATAATTGCCTCCTCAAGCGGAATACCTGCCTGCCTTACTGTGAAACGCATACAATCCATCAGATTGGTTGCCGAGCCGGCAATTGTCCCATCATGGAGTGTGGCAAGCGGACCTCTGACCGTCACTGCCTGTCCACCGAGTGTATACTCGCCATCCTCAAGCCCTGTGGCTCTCATGCTGTCACTTATTAAAATCATGCGCTTCGCACCAAACATGGCAAATGTTGCCCTGATAACCGACGGATGAATATGCACTCCGTCACAAATGAGCTCTGCATGACACTTTTCTGAATCTCTCACAGCCCCGATAACTCCCGGATTCCTGTGATGAAGCGGTGGCATCGCATTATACAAATGTGTGGCATGGCTTGCACCATGCTCAATAGCCTCTACCGCGGTGTCATAATCAGCCGCTGTGTGTGCTATTGAAACCACAACACTTCCTCTTACCCTATCTATAAAATCAATCGCCCCAGGCTCCTCCGGAGCAATATCTACAAGCTTTATCAAGCCATGGGCCGCATCCTGAAGCTCACAGAAATAATCATAATCACATCGCATGATATTCTCTGCCGCCTGTGCGCCCTTTTTAGAAGGACTGATAAAAGGTCCCTCCATATTGATACCTACAAGATGTGCACCACCATGATAATTATAATCACCGGCATTTTTCATGACACTCAAAAGCTCATCCCTTTGAATGGTCATAGTAGCCGGACACACGCTCGTCACTCCGATAGAAGCCTCGTATGCTGTAATCACATCAAGTGCCTCTTTGGTGCCGTCACACATATCAGCTCCCTTGCATCCATGAAAATGAATATCCACAAGACCCGGTATCATGATAAGACCTGATGCATCTATAATCTCCTGCGGTGCGCTGTCATTAGCCGCGTCCGTGTCAGCTGTTCTCTCCAAAACACTGTCAAAACGGCCATCCTTAACGACAACATCACCTTGCATAAAGCTGCCATCCTCTGTAAATACCCTTGCATTTTTTATTATCATATACACGTACCTTCTCAACTAAAAAACATCTACAGTCTGCTCAGTGCAGCCTCATCCGCTACAAGCGTAACATCATTGTGCAGCTGTAATACAGAAGCCGGCACCTGTGGTGTAATCGGTCCAAAGAAAGCCTTGTGCACAATCTCTGCCTTATCCTCACCACTTGCAATAATAAGAATCTTCTTAGCCTGCATGATGGTCTTGATGCCCATTGTATAAGCCTGCTTCGGAACATCATCAGCCGATGCAAAGAAGCGCTTATTGGCCTCAATAGTAGACTCTGTCAGATTCACACAGTGTACCTGCTTGTCAAAAGACTCGCCCGGCTCATTAAAACCGATATGGCCATTGTGTCCGATACCAAGAAGCTGCAAATCAACACCGCCAAGAGACTGAATCAGCTCTGTATAGCGCTTGCACTCCTTCTGTGAATCCGGCTCCATGCCGTTTGGCAGGTGAGTATTCTCAACCGGAATATTCACATGATCAAACAAATTCTGATGCATAAAATAATAGTAGCTCTGGTCATTCTCACGGCTTAATCCCTTGTACTCATCAAGGTTCACCGTCATAACCTCTGAGAAGTCCAAATCCCCCTTCTTGAACCACTCAACGAGCTGCTTATATAAACCGACAGGTGTAGAGCCTGTAGCCAGTCCCAATACACAATTAGGCTTCATAATCACCTGTGCCGATACGATATTTGCAGCCTTTCTGCTCATATCTGCATAATCCTTAGCATGATATATTCTCATGAAAAATCCCCCCAATTCGCAAAATATAACCAATACTATCTGCACAACCTTCAAATGTGCTGTTTGATTACATATATGCATTTTACCTCGTATAGGACATTTTGTCCAGTACTTTTTGTCATATTTTGCATATTTTATAAAAAAAATATTAAATTTTAATGTGGTAAAGTGGTAAATTTGCATAAAAATCTACTTCAAGAGAGCTCTTTCACCGTGCATGAATATTGCTTGCTTTTCTTAGTTATAGTTCAAAGTTAAGATTAATCACATTACAGAACAATAACCCTTATAGTATCATCTCCAAGAGTAAAAAATAATCCAATAGACTTGTTAACTATCGTTCTTTCATACTCTTTTTGAGAACACATAGCATATAAAGTAACATTATCATCAATTTTTGCAGCCACAAATCTATTTCTTTTCTCATAGTTTTCGTCCTTACGGATGGGTAATAGTATAGCTAAAAACCAAAAAATACTAGTAAGTTCCTGCAAAATTTACAATATCCACTGATTACGTACCTCGTTTGCCTCATCAGATGATTTACAAATCTCACGCCATTTTTCCACACCCTTACCGCAATTTACTGTCTTCCAATCAAATAGTCTAAAAGCCAGAGCCGCACAAGCCTGTCTAAGCTCAATACAATGCTTAATATCTTTCATGGCAGCATTATCGTAGTTAATTAATTCTGCCAAAAAAAACAGTAATCTATCTATTCTTTCAATTCCAATAGTATCTATAACCGTATTCTTCGCATATACCAGATTATGTAATATCCATATAGCTGAAAGCAATCCTGGTTCTTTCCTAAGCTCAATTAATTCGACTATCTTTCCAAGCATTTGACTGGTAGTAACACTATCAGGATAACGTATAATATACTTTTCCATAGCTCTAAGTGAATCTATTGATTGAGATTCATTCATTGCAAAAATATTCTCTTGTACATCACGCTCCCATTGTTCATCCCGCAAAATAAATATATCAAAACACTTTGTGTAAATCCCCTTTTCATTCATTTCATGTGCCAATTTAATAAGAATCTCTCGTGCTTCATCGGAAATCATGCCATTACAATTTTCCAGCATAGCTGCTATTGCATATACGGCCTTTCTAGAATTATCCTCAAACATAATATTCGCTGTATTCTCTGCGATTTTGTACCAGTACTTACTTATCTTATTTAGAATAATAAGCACCTCTTTTTCATTCCAATAGCCTAGCTCCACATTCGCACATAAAAGTGTCAATTGTTTTAAATATAAATCATTGCTATCCTTAGCAATATCATATGTAATAAAATAATTCTTAACCGACAATTTTGGAATTGATTCATCAATGTATGGTAAAGTTTCATATACCCATAAGTAATAACCAGTCAATTTAGGCAATTGAGTTTTCTCTTCAATATTTGACCAAAGTAACTTCACATATTCATCATGCTGTTTAGTATTTAAAAGATGATATTCATCTAAAATCTTTAATCTTACGACTTTTGTCTTCCATTCGTAATCAGACTTCCAATCATCTTTTAATAGCCAATTTATCACATCTTCATCTATCAACACATGATATTCTTCAAACAAAGTATCCAATCCTTGCTTGTTAAAATAACAGTCAAAAATATCTATTCCATTTGAACCGTCAACTCTCGAATGCATTGTTACTTGCTCTACAATCTCAGTTTCCATCATTAGAGGAAGTAGCTTTACCTTCATACGTTCGGATATTTGCCGTAATAGCTTATCCATTAATTGAGTTACTTCAAATCGAGGTGGAATGTTCCTATAACTCATAATTTTCTGAATAAACTGTAATTCCTTTTTTTGCATCCTTTCAGATGCCCGGCTTGAAAATCTTTGCAATAATATCGGAACATTTTCCCTTATATGCCCAGCTAAATATTCCGAGAAACCATTTCCCATTGCAATTATTTCACCGATATTAACCTCAATAGCATTTATTAAAATATCTATAACATCGTCAATATACCCACTCTCTAAATCCATTACAAATTTTCTATTAACAAGTTTTTCTATTGTCCCTGTACTGGAACAACGAACTAACAGTAACAAACCCAGTCTATTATTAATATCGCAAATAGAAGATATCAAAGACAATTCCATATCTGAAATAACAGTAACGCATCCACATTTAAATGGGATTCCAAGTTTCTCTAACACTTTATAAAGCTGGTAGCCTTCCGCATGACCCGAACGACTATATGAGCATATGGTCATTGTGCTCCTGTTTAGTTCAAATGTTTCCTTTTCAAATTGATTATCAACACAATGGTTAAAAAGTTCTTTAGCAACATTATTTTTCCATGATTCCCAGTCAAAAAATTCTTTTTTTCGCTCAATCTCTTCTAATATCTCATCGATTCCCATTTGCTCAAATTCGTATATTTCTTTATGCAAAGAATATGCCTGCTGACAAATAGAAAGTAATTGTAATACCGATGCCTCTAAACTCTTTAGATAATAATTTTCATTATTCTCATCTACTTTACAAATTAAATCTTGTCTGAGCTGCTTTAACTTTTCAAGTGATTCTTCCAATTTTCCACATTCCAAATCGAGCCCTATTACCAACAGTCTCTGTTCATAACACTCCTTAGGAATATCGCACTGATCCAACTCCCTTCTCAAACTCGGTATATCTAATTTAAAATAACATGCCTTAGCTCTTTCTATCATTAAGTCGACTTTACCATTATTTCCACTATCCTGATAGACAGTCAAAATGTCCATAAGACTCTGCCATTCGTTCCAATTCATAGACTCCCTATAATCAGAAAGCAGTATCTGCCCTATATAGAACCACTTTCGTATTTTGTCTGAATCACCGGCATTTTCTGTAATCTTTACATAATACTTGTCCCATATCTGCCTTAAGTGAAATACTTCATACTCGCTATATGGTAGCATTGTTTTTATACGTCTCCAGCACAATTCATAAGCAAAATCCAACATTACGTCAATATCTTCCGTCTCATGCTTTTGTAACAATCCATTCTCGTCAGTATACATACTTAACTCTACAGCCGTATTATATGGAATAATATACCAACCCGGATATTCATCACGTTCCTTTTGCCACGTTTCTGTTAGTTTAATAATATCATCCGTATAGCTATCTTTGTGCGCAAATATACCATCAACTTCCACCCTCTCCAAATGCCATTCAAGTAATGTATATGAACTCTTATCCTGCCAGTCTTCATGTGTCGTTGGACTCTTTTGATTGTATTCACCATCATTTTGACTCATCAATTCAAGAATCTTATTGAGCGTCTCGTTACTAGATTGCGTTGAAGCCATCAAACTATTAACATTGTCATGGATATCTCCCAGGCAATAAGAACCATACCTTTGCGGAAATAACTTTTTAATTTGATAAATTACTATATCCTCAAAATGTTTCTTGCATCTAGCTTTATTGATGCTATCAAGTTCACTTAAAGAAAGTAAATCATTAACACATCTATCCAAATCATTTAGCCAATCAAAACTATTACTCTTTCTTATTTCATTAGCTAAAAGTCTCATAGTTTCCTCACAGAACAAAATCCTCCTAATGTCATTCTGCTCTGTGTTATCTTTTTCATATTCAGCAACCGTTTTCCCAGCTGATACGAATATAGCCTCAAACTGTTTCTTATCAAAAACTGATAAACCTATTTTTTTTAAGACTGACTTAGGATCCCCAAAAAGTAAATCAGTTCCAGCTTCCACTACATCATGCTCATCCATTCTTTACCTCTCCTTCACAATAACTCTTCAGATTGCAGTAAAAACAATTTATACTTTACCACTTTTTCCTATGCCAACTCGGACTCATGCCCTCCACCGTCTTAAAAAGTCGACTGAAATATAAGTATAGTAAAACACTAGCATTTTCTGATACTTATTATGAGTAAATAATTAACTTGTTGCAATCCGTCCTTTCGGCAAACATATTTTCGACAAATTATATTATTCAGTATAGCGAATTTTAGGTTAATATTCAATTGATAACTATTATAAATTGCAAAGTTGCGGCAATGAAATGAGCTGATGCCTGACAAAAATGAGAACCGATTTTGGACAAGATAAGGAATCATAAACACCAATATGTTCCGCCCAGATAACAGCTCGATAATTTTATCTTGCATCAACTTAAGACATTTTCCTTAAGTTGATGCTTTTTGACCACATTGGTGCCTGCCCCCACCACTCATTAAATCACACATCTTCAGATGGACTTTGTATGAAAAAAGCAGCTCCCCTATTTTTCATAGACTAACTGCTCAAACCTCTGGTTCCATATTAAATTTTAATTTTCTGAAATTTCTTCTGTCCGGCTTAACTGCTTGCGAACATCACGTCCACGATACATAATTCGAACTATATACACTATTTCATTTTCATCATTTGTCTTATAAAATACCAAATAATTGTCCACTGGAAAGAACCGAAGTCCTCTGCTGTGCCATAGTTCTTCATCATAAAGCCGGTTTCTATTCGGCATGGTGTCCAGCTTTCGAATAGCAGCCATAATTCGGTCTGTCTGTCTGGCAGCGTTCTCTGGAGCTAACAGTTCCTCTGAAATATATCTGAAAATATTTCGCAGATCTTTCTTTGCTCCTGCTGTATACATCACTTTATATTTCATATACCAAATTCCCGTTTCATTTCTGCTTCAACTTCATCTGCTGAATACACTCTGCCAGCCTTAATATCTTCCATGCCTTTTTCTATTTCTGCATTGAACTGTTCCTTTGTCAGAGAGCCATATGCAACAGGCTCCTCATAAGCTGGAAGTTTCATCTCAAAAGGAATTCCTCTCTGGAGTACAATCTGTCTCAGAAACATTCCTACTGCATTGGACATTGGAATTCCAAGTCGATCAAGCACCTGCTCTGCCTGTTCTTTTACTTCAGGTTCGACACGTGCAAATACATTTGCTGTTCTTGCCATAGATATCGCCTCCTCTTTTTTCTTCATTATATTTCGTTTGATTGCTAATTGCAAGCAGTTTGCAAAAATACTGTGTACCATCAGTACTATCGACGAAATTAACAGACTTTATTCAGAAGCTGTCCGTAACAGGTCTCAAATAATGCCAGGCCGTACTTTCAAACGAAAAAAGAATAAAGCAAAGGGACGAACACACTTTAACAATCAAAAAGTTTCTTTTTGATTGAAATAAAAATTATACTAATTAATAGGACTTTCACGGAGTCCTTGTTATAAAGTGCGTCATTTTCTGAATTGCTTTATTTTCTAACTTCTATTTGATAACTTTATCTTACATCAACTTAAGACATTTTCCTTAAATTGACGCTATTTTGACCACATTGGTGTCTGACACCACTGTGGACTCATTTAGCAGCTTACTCATCCAGCGCAGCATTTAACCATTGAAGAATATTTTTCTCTCCTGAATCTCTATACCACCATCTTATTATTTCGCACTTTTCTTTTGGCAATTTTCTCTTTATTCCATCTATTTTTTGTCTGTTAAATTTTTTATTTTCATCATCTATCAATATAGGAATGAAAGTATTTCCATTTTCTTTGCTTCTTTCGATCTCATACGAAACATACGGTCTCTTAAATGTATCTTTACTTATAAGTAGTATCGTAAAATTTGTCTTGCAAATCTGATTATCTACCCATTTTTTTATTATATCTGGACTATCTGGCTTTTTTTTCTCTTGTATAACCGTAAACAAATTTGTCTTCTCACTATTTACAATATCTGTAATTTTCTTTGCAATTTCATTATCTGATTCATAATGATAACTAATAAATACTTTTATTCCCGAACGAGCTATTCCTGAATATATTTTTTCTTTTAATTCAATTTCTGTTTTTTCTTTGTGTTTTATCAAAAGATTTACAATTCCTTTTACCGCAATCGTTATTTTCCTTTCTTTTTCTAAAAACAACATCTCTTTATCATTTTTCTCCACAATCTTATCATATATTTTTTTCGCCGCAAAACCTGTCTTCTTGACTGGAATAATGTATTTTCCTTTTTCTGTCGCAATATCATATTCCTGATAGGTTCCCGAATTATTATCACCATATCCAAATACAATAATAGAACTACTACATTGTTCTATCATTCTTTCTCTTATATAATTTTTCGTTTCAAGGTTTTTGATTTCCATCATGCTGCTTATATGTATTTCATCATTTATAACATTACCATTTACTCCATTTTTGTTTCCTTGCAGTACCCCTGCTAATAAATAATTACCAACACCAGCACCAAATCCTGTATAAATATGAAAATTATTATTTATTAGCTCTTTTCCCAATGTGGTTAAAAAACTCTCTGCAGGGTTCAGATTAGACCCCACATCATCAATCATATCAAACGATCCATAATCTGATAATCTTTTTGGATCGATACAACCAGATATAAATACATTATTTGTGATATATTTATTATACAAATGATTTAACATCAATGTGATTTCATCGTAATCGTTAATCAAAATTGTCAAAATCCCATATTTTACCATTGCCGCAATTCTCAGTTCTTGATAATTACGATCTTGTATATATTTATCTATATTTTTCCGCTCCAGTTTATTATTTTCATTTAGATAATCTACTAATTGTACCTTTCGCATAAAGCAAAAATGTGTCTGTGGCGACTTACCTGATAATGATTGTTTTGCAATACTTAAAATTCTTTCTAAATTCGGGTCGTTAAAACTAAAACCAATAAATACAAATGTTTTTCGAATAAGCTCTACAGATAATAACTTGGTAAACATTCCTCTAGTAAGATCATACTTCTGATAATCTTCCTTCGTTAATACCACATCGTCCGGAGAATCTTTATCTCCATGCATTTTGTATACCGCCACTTCTCGACCTGCCTTATGATACTTAAAGTCTTCTTGCTTAACAAATCTCTGAAACTTTTTTCCTTGTTTACTTATTGCCTGCTCTATTACATGATCATAATTCGTTGTCCAATACTCAGATATCGGCATTTTAGCAAGCCAGTTTACATTTTCATTATTGCGTGGGACTTTGTCAAATGCGTCAAATACCAATGAATTCAACCCTTGTCTCCCGTATTTATCTTTATAATATTGTGCTGTTTCTGTCAAATCAATATTATCATCCAATCTCAACTGCTTGCTTATTGGCTCTAACAATTTTTTCCAATTTACATATCCCGATGCTACAGACAATCCAGCACCTGCAAATATGACGATATCTCCTTGCTTCATCTTTTGTGCAATCTGATCCAAGTAACATATATTCTGTTCTGTTATTGCATTTAAATTATCTTCTTCAATTATCTCTCTATATCCCATGCTTTGTACCGCCCCACTTAAGAAAGATTTGGCAATTTACCTTTTCACAATATTGTACACATAATTATATATGCTTATTTTATCCAATGTTTGATTTCCTTTTATTGGCTTTTGTTTATAACTCTTTCATGTGATATCTATTGTACTCTCTATAATACAATGAAACAACTAATCAAACAATGTTAATTGATACTTAGTATCGTGTATTTCATTACTTCCAATTAGTTCCTATTTCATTCAACATACTAATTGCAATCTGATTCTTCCATCGCATCGGCATAGTACTTCATTATAGTTCTAACTTTTATCTCTGCATATTTTTTTGCCCTATACAAAAATAGTATTCCAATAGAAAATTCAACTATACATAAAAATATCTTAAAAAAGATACATTCCATTATTTTAAACTGAGGATTCCACAACACACCAGTAAATATAGTAATAGCTATGGTCAGAATAATACTAATGAATAAACTTCTACTCATTCCATATATCGAATTGATTCTACTTATATTTGAATTATCTACATTTCTTTCAAGATACGTTTTGGCAATATTAAAAAATAGTTCTGCTTCATTAGATTGAAAGTTATTATCAGCTTTATTTAGAGTTTTTTTCCCAACTTTTCTAAAACGCTTTAATTCTTCGATATTTTCTATAATTTTATTATCATCATTCAAGAATAATTTACAAGCCTTCTCTCTAAATTTAAAATATTTTTTATGAAGTATACTACTACATTCTTGTAAAATCATTCCTATCATATAACAAAATGTTAATACACCTAATACAATAATTGAACTATGTTCGGAATCCAAATATTTTATTTTGGGTAATCCAGCAGCACAATACCATATGGTACACGACAACATTCCAGCTCCGAACACTGTAAATAATTCATATATTCCCATTTTTTCCATAACACTATCCATATCTTTAATCGCTCCTTTATAATATTATCATGGTGTCCTCCGAAGGATTTGTTTACCAAGGTTCCGGAAGCCGATCTTGCAGGAGGGGCTCCAGAGCCTTTCCTTTTCTCTTAATAAGGACAGTATAATGGTCTATGGCTGGACAATCAAGAGGTCAAGTGATGGACAAGATATGGAATCATAAACTTTCATATATTGATCCTGATAAATCTTTGAATTTATCTCTTGCATTGCCAGAATTTAACACGCTTCTGCAATAATCTTATACACTTGATGATGCAAACCTCTTACCGTCTACTGTTATTGTTAACTTCAAATCATGCACTGGTTTTTAAAATCTGGATTATGTGAACTCTTGATTTGTCCATCACTATCTGCATTAATCAAGATTTTCTTTATCCATAGCAAATTCCTTTATCGAACAGTATAAAAATGGAATTGTGACTAAAGAAACACACATATCAAGTATATCACTTATCCAAGTGCTTATTTCTTTAGATATCCATCCAGATGATATTATCATTATCAAAATGATAAATAACGCGGCTGGAATAAGAAATGACTTTGCTACAAGAGGCATTTCGTCTATTGATTCAACTCTCTCTTTCACTTTTTCCTCCGCTTCTTTCCGTTCTGATTCTGAAAAGCCACTCCCAATAGCATTTACTAAATACTGTATCTCATATAAAAATACTGCACATGCATGAATTGTAATATCAAGTAACTTTTTCATTTTAAGATGTTTATCCCAAAATTGAGAAAATACTACTGAATCCTTTGTTACCATAATAGAAAAAACCGTAAAAAATGATGATGCCAAAAACTGATATGCAATATAAAAATTACAAGGACTAAATTTGTAAATCAAATCCCATATAAAGCTATTAGAACATATCCATGCTATAATCAATACCACCATATTTGCTAAAATACTACTTTTTAAATTTTTTGACATAAAATCTCCTTTTTATAGGCATCATCAGAATGTGGGAGCAGTTAGCTGACTCTGGCAACACACTCATCCTTTATTCTGCTTGACTACTTTTCATCTGGTATATGAATCAGGGGCAAGTGGTTCCACGGAGTAGTGCATGCACCCTTACAGCCGATTTTATATACCGGATATCCTAGCTGAATATGCCAAAACACCTGGTAAAATAAGGCTTTTAACAGTCTGCAACGAAGAAACCATCGTCATGTTTCCAAGAATCCATGTTTTAACGTAAGTTAACAATGTAACAATGCTGTCCAAGCAAAGGTTGATGAGATGTAAGCTGCTCTCCTTCCCGTTATTAAACCACATCAATTAAAAATCTCTGCATACTCCACATCTGACATTCTAATAGCAATCATATCATCTTTTTTCCCCTCATGAGTCTCAATTACTCGATTATCATTTTTATTGTGTTTGATAAATTCCGTCAAAACAACCCACGAATCATCGCCTTTTTCATCAATATTACGGTGATGTCCTATTATATAATAATCAGCATCTCGAATATATAATTTCAAGTTTGACCCGTTAGTTAAATCCAGTACATCTCTCCAAATATTATCATTAGGGGTTTTATGAAATAGTGCAACCATTACTCCTGAAAACCATTTAGCACAAAAAACGCTTGAAATTAAAAGTGCCAATAAGGTTCCAAGTATTATAGAAATTCCCGATTTTCCCAATACAGAGACCTTTATACCTCCAAGAAAAGGAATATTAGATAGTAAATCAGAAATTGATAAAAGGACATAGCTTACAACACAAGCTAAAATAGTTTGTGATTCTTTTTGTATCTCTTTTGAGCAGAAATACTTAAACACAGTTATAGTCCAAAGTCCCGGCAAATAATATTGCAATAATACCGGAATGTTTTCAAGAATCTGTGAAATAGTTTTCAATTTTATTTACCTTCCTGTGATGTAGGATGCTGTAATGCCGAATGCGTTGCTGTGGTCTCATCCTCAGTTTTGACCAGCTGTCCCATTATACGACTCATATCATACGGCTTAGTTGCATTTGACTGTAAAGAAAAATCAAATATCTTCAGCTTTTCGTTATTACCTGGATTTTTAAGTATATCTTTTTCTGAACTCATATGTATTCTCCTCATGTTATATTATTTCGCATTCAATCAACTGTCCTTAATACCATTGTTTATCGCTTCCATACATTGGTACATTATCACAAGTAATCATTTTTATTTTATATTCCCGCTTGCAACACCTTGTTCGATGAATTTTTGAAACTCCCCCAATTCTTCAGCCTTGATATAATATCCCAAATTGGTTGTTATGCTCGTATTCAATTCTATAACTTGCTTTGATGTAGGTATTGTCTTAACTACAATATCTCCACTGGCATCATATTGAGGTCCTGCAAATAATATTCCAAGCAGAATAACTCTGGATGGTCCAAAATAAGAATTTCCATGTTTATCCCTATAACCGCCTTCGTTTAAAATATAAATAGGTGAACCCGACGATCCTGGAAAGCATGCCATATCTACAAGACCAATTCCATCATCATTAAAATCAACTGCTGGATGAGCCGCTGTGTATCCTTTTCTGAATATCGGATAATTATTTCTTGTATCGGACAACCCAATCGGGTATCCAACCATAACAAGCTCTTCTAACGCAGACAACTCCTTAAGTTTTTCTTTTGTTGCAATGATACTAGCATCATTTGCTAGGTAAAATATATCCTTTCCATATATATCTTTTACACTCTCAAATACAGGATTCACAAAAGTAAAACACAAGTCTTTTGTCGAATGAAAAAACCAGTGTGCATTCATCTGAATCCCAACGCTGCTATTCGACTCACCATTTTCTTCCTTTAAATGCAAATGAAACCCAACTTTTTCATCTTGTTTATAGTTAACCACATGCTTGTTTGTGATAATCGTAGGATAAGTAGCATCTCCAACATGAAAGTTATAAAAGAAACCTGTTCCCATTCCTGATTCTGTTTCTAAGCGAACGGTATTATACATCATCTTTTCTGAAATAGATTCTGGCTTCATATTCTCTCCTCCTAGCATTCTCCTTATAGAAGTTGTGGTATTTTTGCCTCTTAGCCGTTCATTAAACGTTTCCTGCAGCTCGCCTAGTAGCAGTGCGCATTTTCAAGCAGCCATCGTATGGAATAACCACACGATATTTATCTAATTATACTACCAACTCACGTAATTCTCTAGTTATTTCTTACCTTTTTTCAGCTCCCTGATAAAAATTAAAGCTTTCAACCTTTTTGTCTAGTGTTTTTCTACACATCTTTAATACAATAAATCAGAAGTTTATTGACAACTCCATTGGGCTTTCCGGACTCAAAGTTTTGTTACTCTCCATAACATTTTTCTCATTTCATTTCATTCCGTTGAAGTCACATCCTCTTTATGCTATATTTAGTACGTTTAGTAAAAGTGGTAAAAATCTATATCATGTTATTAATCATAACATTCATCTACATAAAGAAAGAAGGAACATATGAAAAAATTATCCACCTCCCGTCTTGCTGACACTATCGCAAGACTAAGAAAAAGCAAAAACATGACACAGGCAGAGCTATCGGACGCAACCGGAATCAACCGTGCTCTCATCTCCAGAATAGAACAACAGGACTTCATGCCGTCAATAGAGCAGCTTGAAAGTCTTGGAGAGGCACTTGATTTCGATATCACTGAGCTTTTCATAAACAATAATAAGGGAAAGCTCGCATCTCCATCGCCACTGAATATAGCAGTAGCCGGCACCGGATATGTAGGTCTGTCTATTGCCACACTTCTGGCACAGCACAATCATGTGACAGCGGTTGATATAATCCCTGAAAAGGTAGAGATGATAAACAACAGAAAATCACCTATACAGGATGAATACATAGAAAAGTATCTGTCAGAAAGGTACCTCAATCTGACAGCCACACTTGACGGAGAGGCAGCCTACAGGGATGCTGACTATGTGGTCATCGCAGCTCCTACAAACTATGACAGCAAAAAGAACTACTTTGACACATCTGCAGTCGAAGCCGTAATCGAGCTCGTTCTAAAGGTCAATCCTGATGCTATCATGGTAATTAAATCAACCATACCGGTAGGCTACACAGAATCAGTAAGGAAAAAATACAATACCTCAAACATCATATTCAGCCCGGAGTTTCTTCGTGAATCAAAGGCTCTGTACGATAACCTCTACCCATCAAGAATCATCGTGAGCACAGACAAAAATGATGACAGGCTCACCGAGGCAGCTCACAAATTTGCCGCACTACTGCAGGAGGGCGCACTAAAGGAAGATATCGACACACTTTTTATGGGATTCACTGAGGCTGAGGCCGTAAAACTCTTCGCCAATACATATCTCGCACTGCGTGTCTCTTACTTCAACGAGCTCGATACATATGCAGAGATGAAAGGACTGAGCACACAGGATATCATTACCGGTGTATGCCTAGACCCACGTATCGGAACACACTATAACAATCCATCCTTCGGATACGGTGGATACTGCCTGCCAAAGGACACAAAACAGCTGCTGGCAAACTACAACGACGTGCCACAGAATATGATGAGTGCGATTGTAGAAAGCAACAGGACAAGAAAAGACTTCATAGCTGACAGAGTACTTGAGCTCGCCGGAGCATATGAGGCAAACAGCTCATGGGATCAGGCAAAGGAAAAGGAAGTTGTAGTCGGTGTATACAGACTTACCATGAAAAGCAACTCTGACAACTTCCGTCAAAGCAGTATACAGGGTGTCATGAAACGAATAAAGGCAAAGGGTGCAACTGTCATCATCTATGAGCCTACTCTCGAGGACGGCACCACATTCTTCGGAAGCCGTGTAGTAAATAATCTGGAACAATTCAAGAGCCAGAGCCAGAGCATCATAGCAAACCGCTATGACAACTGCCTTGATGATGTGTCCGCCAAGGTCTACACCCGAGATTTATTCAGACGTGATTAATCCGGTATCCCGACAGCACATCATATTTAAACCAACTCACATTTAAAAGATTAAGGAGAATCCCCTCATGAAACCACAAAATGTATCATTGGAAGGAAAAACAATACTGGTGACCGGTGCAGCCGGCTTCATCGGCTCAAATCTGGTACTGGAGCTTTTACGCACAACTACCACAATACATATAGTAGGAATCGACAACATGAACGACTACTACGATATATCTATAAAAGAATACAGACTGACACAGATTGAAAAAGAGGTTGCAAAGCACAACAACTCATCCTGGACATTTTTTAAAAATTCCATCGCAGATAGGGAAATCATCAACAAGATATTTACCGAATACAAGCCGGCAGTAGTCGTAAATCTGGCTGCTCAGGCAGGAGTGCGCTACTCCATCACCAATCCGGATGTGTATATAGAATCCAACCTCATAGGCTTCTATAACATACTTGAAGCATGCCGCCACTCATATGACAGCTACGACGGTGTGGAGCATCTGGTATATGCATCTTCATCATCAGTATATGGTTCCAACAAAAAGGTGCCTTATTCAACTGATGATAAAGTAGACAATCCTGTATCGCTCTATGCAGCCACCAAGAAATCAAATGAGCTCATGGCTCACGCATACAGCAAGCTGTACAATATACCATCAACAGGACTGCGCTTCTTCACAGTATATGGTCCAGCCGGAAGGCCTGACATGGCATACTTCGGATTCACCAACAAGCTCCGTGCCGGTGAAACAATACAGATATTCAATTATGGAAACTGTAAGAGAGACTTCACATATGTGGATGACATAGTAGAGGGTGTAAAACGTGTGATGAAAGCCGCACCTGAAAAGAAAAATGGTGAGGACGGTCTCCCAATCCCACCATACGCTGTATACAATATAGGAAATAATCAGCCTGAAAATCTACTGGAATTCGTAGACATCCTACAACAGGAGCTGATCCGAGCAGAAGTACTCCCGGCAGACTATGACTTTGATGCCCACAAGAAGCTCGTAGCCATGCAGCCGGGTGATGTACCGGTCACCTACGCTGACACAAGTGCTCTGGAGGCTGATTTTGGATTCAAGCCAAATACAAGCCTGAGAGATGGACTCAGGAAATTTGCTGAGTGGTATAAAGAATTCTACATGTAGAGAATACTACAGCCAGAACAAATAATTCGTTCTGGCTGTCTCTTTTACACAATAGTTTTTTATATATACTATTTTTCTTACAAACTAAACAATAATCTAGTAATTTTAAATTTTCGCAATATAATTACCATAAATGATGTAACAACTATCGCAATAGAAAAACTTAAAAACACTTGAACAATTGGAATAACCCTACCATTAAGTAGAATAATTGTTAAATATATAATTTGTTGATGAAATAAATAGATACCAAAACTATTTTCTATTAATAACTTCCATAATTGCGTTCTTGAAATCTTTGAAAATAATCCACTTGATTTTTCTGTCATTTTTATAATTAAAAAATATACAAACAATATTCCAAAATATGAGCATATATAGTTCAACAAAATACCAAACATTTTAAATAATATATACTTAGTAAAATACTGTTCAATAATTATAGTTGCTATATATGTCAAAATGGAACTAAAACCTAACATTACCACATAATACCATCTGCATTTTTTGCAATTTTTTTCATATAAATATGCACCTAAATAATAATATCCTGCATATCTAATTGCAGCAGAAATTTGAAAATAGTTAAATCCTAATTTGCTTGTTACATACCCACCCACAATAGAAATTAATGCCACAATAATTAATCCATTTAACGAAACAAATCTCTCCTTTAAGACGCCATAAAATACAACAAACAGAATAAATAACATAGGTAAAAACCATAACTGTGATGGAGCATTGCCTAATACGTATTTATAAAAAATATCGTCTATATTAAAACCATTATAATAAATATAAAATGGTATAACCCAAACTAGCAATGTACAAAAATATGGAACTAAAAGTCTTCTTATTCTCTTTGCAAAATCTTGATTAAAATTATTATATTTTCCGTATTTTTTTCTTAATGCATAAAACAAAAAGCCTGATGTCATCGTAAAAGTTTGCACATGAAAAGTATTAAGCCAATATGCTATATGTGTAATTATATTTGATTTATAGGCTGGTTCTACAACATCAAACCAATTTCCTGTAAAAAGACAACATGAATGATAAAATACTACAGCCAACATCATTATTGTTTTTATATTATCAATTATATTAATCTTATTGCAATCAACGTCTCCCTGAATATTTACAATATTTTTACTCACATTTTCCACCTTATAATTACATTTTGTCCTCAACTAACGATAAATCAATCAAATCACCCCATTCGTATTCCCAATTTTCAGGTTTAAGTTTTAAGTATCCTCCCATATCATAAAATGTAAGTTCTCCGAAATATACTCTATCATTTGCTTCGTAAAAATCCACTCTAACATGTGGAAATCCCTTTGATAATTTTTTTGCCAATTTCACCATTTCATCAAAATGTGTTGGTAGCTCAGGTGTTACATCTGCATTAGGATGCCAGTAGTTTATTAAATTTAAGTGTTGTCCATGTGAATCAAAATAGTCAAAATTCAGTTCTTTTATCTTACTTTGGCGATTTGTCGCTAAAAGCATTGCTTCTACATGACCATTGAATGCATAAAATTTATAATCTCTCAATTCTTTAGTATTATCGTCTTCTACATATTCTTCTGCAATAATACGCTTCTCTACATTTTTATATGGCCATTCTCTATGAATTTTATAATAATCTCTTGATAAACTCTTTTTTAATATTTTTACAGCTTTATCCTTATCAAATATATTTTTATCTTTACAAATAACTACTCCACCTGAATCATGTGTCACTTTTAACACAAATTTATCTGGTAAACTCTCAAAATTTATTTCTTCTGGGTCATTCCACACCCCAATGGTTTTTATAATATATTTTTTCCCTAATTTTTCAGAAATATATTCCTTGACTTTATATTTATCAACTAACGTGGTGTATATATCTTTATGATCATTTAGCTTAAGCCATTGAAGTTTCTCATCAAAAGTTTTCACATTGTCTAAATCTAATTTTTTTTCCATATTAACATAATATTCTTTCTTAATATATTTTTCATCAGATATATTATTATAAAATCCAATACTAGACAAATAACCAAATCTTATCTTAGGATCAGTGATAAATTTTACGAAATAATTAATATACTGTTTCATCAATACTCTTCCTTTAAAAAACATTAATTCTCAATATTAATCCAACTTCCAAGTTTATAATTCCATTCTTCTGGCTTTACTTCAGCAAAGCCACTACAATGATAAAATGTAAATTCTCCAAAATAAATTTGTCCATTTATTTCATAAAAATCTATTCTTACATGTGGAAAATCTTTTGCTAAAAATTTTGCTATTTCTTTCATTTTTTCAAAATGAACAGGTTTTGGTGGAATTTTATCTGCATTAGGATCACGCATTCTAATTGGCAAATGATTATAATTCATATCAAAAAAATCAGTTCTTGGATCATTAGATTTGTCTTTTGACCAATACATTATTTTAGGCTCACCATTAAAGCAAAAATATTTATAATCAATCAAAGCATCCTCTTTGTCATTAGTCATGTATTTCTCAGCTATTACACATGGCTTAACTGATTTATAAGGCCATTCTCTTCCATAATAAAAATAATTTTTTTTCATTTTATCCTTTAAATATGTAATTGCTTTTGATTGATCAAATTTTGATTTATCTTTACATATTAATACACTGCCAGAATCATGATTACATTTTAAAACAAATTGATTGGGTAAATCAGAAAAATTGATATCCTCTGGTGCATCCCATTTTCCTATAAGCGGAATTAAATATTTGTCTCCTAACTTATTACTAATATATTCTCTTACTCTATATTTATCTACTAACGTACAATATTCCGGTCTTCTATCATACAATTTCAACCATTGCAACTTTTCATTATATGTTTCCGGATTCTTCAAATCTAATTTTTTATTATATTTCGCTCTCCAGATTAATTTTAAATAGAGTTGATCATCAAGCCAGTTTAACATTTGATGCATCTGCATTGAATTTACAATGCTCTTAAATGGGTTTTCTAAATAATTTTTTATTATCATAATTGCCTTGACCTTTAAGCCAATTCTCCTCCTTATAATTTACTTATATTTAACCAAATATATATGATCGTTTATATTTTTTATTTACTTGTTTTCAACATTCGACTTAATATATTTTTCAGAATATAAATATTTTCATTTTTTAACACTATACTCATAAATGAATATAATACAATTCCACATATTATTTGTAATAATAATATTACTAAACTGCAAAGTTTTAAATATGCTATTTCTTTAATAACAATACACATTATAATAGCTGCAAAAAAAGACTTATAGAATGTCCGGAATTGCTCTATTACTCCATATTGTAATTCATAATTCATCGTAGTTGCAACAATAACAAAATCTAGCCATGCGCTAATAAAATATCCAATTGCAATTGCTTTCGCAGAATCAAAAAAAATAGCACTTACAGATAAGACTACCAACATAGCAATTCTTCTAATAACTTCTAATTTCATATATAAATCGCTTTTCCCCATCGATTTTATAGCTACCAAATTAGATGAAACCAAGGGAATTGTCATATTACCTATACAAATCATTTCTATATAAAATACAGATGGCAACCATTTATCTGTAAGTAAAATACTAACTAATGACTCAGATGTTGCTGCTAGACCTAGCATTGCAGGCATTATTATAAAAGAACCAAAAGATATTGTTTTCTTTAATAAGCCTAATGTTCTCTCGTCACTATCTTGAACCTCAGATAGTACTGGAAACATTACCGATTGAATTGTTATATCTAGCGTATTACCTACGGTATCTGAAATTTGCTGACCTCTATTATAATAAGCCAGATCTTCTTGAGAGAATAATTTTCCAATTATTAATGACCTTATATTATTATATAAACTACACAGAATAGATGATACTAACATTTTCCATCCATAGGAAAATAATGTTTTAGCTCTACTAACTGAAAACACCAATTTAGGTTTCCATTTTGACACAAACATCATCACAAAACAAGTTATAACCGTGTTTGAAAAATAATAAATAATTAAAGACCATATATTTTTTTCTATGAAAGCAGCAAATATTCCAATTATTCCTGAAATTATAGATGCTAACGTGCTACATATCATAATTTGTTTAAACTTCATCTCACGTTGCAATTTTGCTACCTGTATTGAATTAAATGCTGAAAAAATCAATGATAACGAAAATACTCTTAATGGCAGAACTAACCCTATTTTTTCATAATATATATCAATTACTGGAGCAAATATCCATAAAATTATAATTGTAATTATTGCAGTAAATAAGCTAATAAAAAAAACCGTTGAATAATCGTCTAATGTTGTTTCCTTACTCTGAACTAATGCTGAATTTAATCCTCCTTGCACAAAAGTTTGACCAATATCAATAAACACCAACAATATAGCTATTGCCCCAAACTGTTTAGGAAGTAGTAATCTAGCAAGAATTATACTTATAAGTAATCCTATTCCTTTCACAATTAGCCTTTCAAGAAACTTATATATAAATGAAATAATTATTTTTTTATTATCTTTCACTTCTATATCTCCACTCTGTTATATTCAAACTTTTATTGTATAGCTTTAAATTTCATCAATAAGTGAACATAATTTACTAAACGTATTTTGACTTGAACATTTATTTAGAATATCTTTTCTTGCGTTCATAGATATTTTCTTCAATTCATTTTGATTAATAGTAAAAACTTTATTAACTGTATCTACGAAATTATTTTTATCTCCAACAGATATCAAAAAGCCTGTCTTCCCTTGAGAAATTAAATCCCTTGGTCCAGTTTTGCAATCTGTAGATATACATATTAATCCACTAGCCATACTTTCAATTAAAGCATTGGGTAATCCTTCATAATTAGATGTCATAAAAAAATAATCATAATCAGCATAAACTCTTTCCATATTTTCAACTCGGCCTTTTAAAACAATGTTATTTTCCATATTGTTTAATAAAATTAATTGATTAATAGAATTGCAATAATCGCTTTCACCTGTTCCATAAATATCTATTTTGGCATTTGGATATTTTTTCACAATATCCGCAAAACCTTCTATTAACAATTTATAATTTTTTTGTTCGCAAATTCTTCCAACTGCAATACATTTTTCTACGCTAAACATTTCTCTTTTATTATTATAATTTAAGTAAAAATCCCCTATCGCATTAGGTATCACACAACATTTTTTCTTGTTCTTATCATCAAAAAAAAGTTCTTGTTCTTCGGTTTGAATAATAATAGCATCTGCAGTTTTAAAACACAATTTCCATAACATTTTTCCTATTTTACTCGTAACGCTATTCATTTTCCATGGATTAATCCGAATTGTATCAATTCTCTTACATTTTGTACCTTGTGCTGCCAACATTACAAGAATTTGCATTGCCGGTAAAAACGGAATTACACATTCAATTTCATTTGCCTTTATTATTTTCCTTATTATATACAACTTTTTCAATAATCCTAAATTTAGATACTCGTTTACAGAGCTTGCTATTGTTTCAATATTTACCTTTGAATTTATTTCATACTCATTTTCCGTCCTGTATGCTACCAATATTGTCACTTTATAATTCATTGTTGATAAGCCATTAGCCCATAAACTAACTACTCTTTCTGCTCCACCACCAGTTAAACGTGAAACTGCAAACATAATTTTTTTTTTCATTCTACACACATCCATTCTAATATTTATATAACTTATCCCAAATCGAAATATATGGAATATAAACACTTGTATTCATTCCACTTTTAATTTGAAATATATATAATATCAAAAATATTCCAAATAAGACAAAATAAAATGATTTCCTATTTTCTTTATTTTTACAATTTTCCAAACAGGAAGGAATTAGTATTGTAATAAAAACCGTAGAATACATGCCCATTCTACTAAATAAACTAAATGATATAGCTACTGCTTGAAAATAAATTGCAGATAAAACAATTTCAAACAAACCATTATTTGTACTATCTATGAATTTCTCAGAATTATTATAGAATGCTATTATTGCGATAAATACCAATAAAAGTACAAACATTTTTATTCCTTCTCCACTTATAATCATATTTATGTATCTACCCGAAAAATAATTTTGTACTATATACGTTATACATAATGGTGAAAATATAGCCACTCCCAATAATATCAAACTGTGTTTGACAAAATCTATAGTTTTAAATTTTGAGTTAACAAGCGGATAAAACAATAATGCTCCTATTGCTGTAGAATGTATTGTTGATGCTATTAATACAATAATTATATATTTTATAAGTTTTTTTTCTACTATAAAATCATATCCCCATATAATAATGCAAACGGCAAGTGCTTGACGCATAATAAAAAAATCAAATGGTAAAAATCCAAAGCTTAAATAAATCAGGCAACTCAACATTCTCATATTAGATTTTTTATATATCCACAATCCCATTAATAAACTAGTAATTGTATAAACAATATTTCGAAATATTATAAATTCATCCGTAAATCTGCCAATTAACCAATTTAGTATGGCATAGCCCACATCAGTTCTAGTTAATACAACATCATGAAAAGACATTTTACTATATTTAAGGAAATAATCATATTTATATCCATCCCAATCATATCCATATTGTTCGTTTCTGCATAAGCCGAGAATCAATATAAATGTCCAAAATATTATAAAAGCCCATTTTTTGTAATTTAATTCAACTTTATTAATAGATAATTTTACGTTAATTACTTCTAAAATAGAGAATATCAAACAATATATGTATATCCCGATAAATAATGCCATTCCTACTCAATTCAGCTGATTTTAAAATAATTATCCCACTCGTTAAATATTAGTTGTGGTTTATATTTTTCAGCCTGCTCCTTTACCCATTTTTCGTTTTTTTTCATCTCGTTTTCATCAGTAAGCATTCTCAACATTAAATCACTCAATGCTAACCTATTTCCAACTTCTGACAAGTACATGTCTTTCACAAGCAATTCTTTAGGTCCACCACATTTACAATCTGTAGATATACAAGCAATACCAGTGGCCATTGCCTCCATCAATGCATTCGGTAATCCTTCATAGTCTGAACTAAGGACAAACAATCTATATTTACACAATTCATCTTGAATTTTGTCTGATGCACCCATCATAAAAATACGATTTTCTAAATTCTTTGACTTTATGTATTCACAAAGACTATTTTTCTGTTCTCCATCTCCGTATATATACAGACAATCATCAACTTGATCTTTTATAATATCAAAAGCATCAATTAATAGTTTATGATTTTTTTGGCTCACCAATCTTCCTACGGTAACTATACCATTACGTTCTATATTTAAAATCGAATTATAAAACTTATTATCAACCTGATTATATATAATTTTTGATTTATTTCTTATTTTTTTAGGAAATTCTCTCTTTGCATCACTTGTTTGAAAAACTATTCCATCCGCCAAATTAAAAAACACCTTTGCAATATTAAGCATAAATCCCGGATACTCCTTATCAGGGGAGTTCCTTACTGATATGATTTTTTTGGCTGTACTACCAATTCCTGCAACTAATAATCTAAAGTTTGCTTCTGCCATAAAACTGACTAGAACATCCGGTCTTTCATCAAGAATATATTTTCTTAAATTTTTTATTAGATAAATATTCTTTTTCAATTTAGGCATTTCATTTTTATTGTCAATCAAATTTAATCGCTTAACTTGTGGCAATAATTTATACTCTTTTTCCACTTTATAAGATGTTACCATTATGCATTGATTCCCATGCTCACAAAATTGATTTGCAAGATTACTAATAACCCTTTCTGCACCACCATATCCCAGAATATTTATATAAAACAATATTTTGCTCATTTTCTGCAAACCTCTTCATATGTTTTTCTCAATTTTTCTGCATATGCATCTATATCATTAATATTATCAAATTTGTTCTTTGCCTCGATAGACATGCATGAAAACTTCTTTTCATTATTTATAATTTCTAAAGCTTTTTTTGCTAATAGCTCATCTTTATCACTCAAATATCCATCAACACCATCACTAATTACTTCTGCTATACCATCAGCTGGAGTACTTACTATTGGTATTCCCAATGATAAAGCCTCAAGAACACACATTGGTGTTCCCTCCCATCTTGATGACATTAATAATACTTTTGCATTCTTAAGTATAGGAAATGGATTAGTCTGAAACCCTAGCATGTCAATGCATTCTGATAATTCTTTTTCTTTAATTAGTTTAGAAATATCATCAAACAACTCTCCATTCCCGATAATCGCTACTTTCAAATCATTTTTTTCTTGATATACTTTTTCTATAATTCCAATTAACCTCTCTGGGTTTTTTGGGTATGTAAGACGTCCTAAATATACAATATCATATTTTTCAAATTGGCAACCTTCATTAGATAGTAATTCTATCCGTTCTCCATCAATCACGTTATATAAAATAGTACTCTTATCATATAATTTACTGTGAAAATTGAAGCCTTCAAAAGCTGCTTTTGACACCCAAAAAATATGTTTATATTTTCTTGAGCAAAGATAGTATAATACAGATTTTGCGGATATTTTTCTCGAATTAAAATTGTTATTATGAATATGTGATATAATTGGTAAATTGGTAGACATAGAAGCTACTACACTTGCTCTCATGTCATGTGCGTGAACAATATCTGGCTTTATTTCATCAATAGCCTTCCGAACTTCACCTGGAGTTAATTTATTAATTCCAAAATACGATACGCCTCTATTATTTAGTATCTCACCAATCGGTCCCTTCGGACTCACATATACCATTTCATACTTGTTACCGAAAGATTTCCTAAATATATCAATTATTTGACAAACCACGTTTTCTGCTCCTGAAAAACTATTAGATGTCAATAAGTGCATCACTTTTATGCAACAATTCTTGCTCATAAACTTTCCTCATCATATTCGAAACATTTTTTATTCCGAAATGCTTTACTTTCTTTCTTCCTTCACATATAATCTTATCACGCAATTCATCATTAGAAATTAACTCTTGAATAGCTTTTACCAACTCATCTATTTGATTATTAATAAGTAAGCCACTCACTTTATCCTCAATCAAATCTGTATTTCCTCTTATATCATTACAAATAACGGGTACTCCCATAGCCATTGCTTCCATTACTGCAACTGAAAGTCCTTCTCTTAATGACGGAAACAAAAAAACATCTGCTTCATTATAAAACTTAATCACATCTGTTCTGTAACCTGCAAAAATCACTCTATCACTTATTCCAAGTTTCTGTGTCAATATTTTATACGCATCCATCATATGGCCGCGACCACATATCACGTAATATACATTTTTATCTTTCAATCGTGCTAGTGCCTCGATTCCAAGTTTATGATTCTTATTTTTATTCACTTCTCCAACCGAAAGAAGAAGCTTTGCATCAGTAGGGATTCCAAACTCGCTTCTAATCACATGTTCTTTTGATAAATCAACTTGAGACTCTCTTGCTTCATTAGAACAATCGCCCTTATTATTTTTTTCTTTATTAAATTCATCTAAATCAATACCAACCCCTGGTACATAAACTACTTTTCCAGCTTTAAAAGACTTTGCTCTCTCATAATCCTCTTTAGTAATTAAAATCAATAAATCAGTCCATCTGCTAAAAAATTTCTCTACCGGATAATATATCAACCAATTTTTTATTGGTGCTCCCTTATAAAAATGGAATCCATGTGCCGTATATATAATTGGTGTATGAGTCTTATGTGCTGCACAACGTGCAATTACAGAGCCTATTGGGGTATGACAATGAATAAAATTGTAATTGTATTGTTTAATAAGACTTACAACTTGCTTATAAGCCCTGACATTATTGTAATCTGTTGGTTTTCTCGTTGATGGAATATTAAACCATTTACACTTTCTTTCTTCAAGCCATTTTTTAAATGCTTCCAATCTTTCTTGTGAAATAGGATTTCCTTTTTCAAAGTTACCTGCTACATGAACTTCATAACCCATATCTAATAAGATTAAGATATTATTTTTATTAAACTGTTCTATCATAGCTGCCGTAGTAGCCATCATCAACATTTTTTTCATATTATAAATCCTTTAGTAATGCATTAGTTCCATCATGCATCTCTTTACCCTTTTCTTCCGTAAAGCCTTCTGTGCTCTCTTTCCTGAGAATAATTTTTATTGTCTCAAAAATTATCTGAATATCAAGCACCAGAGAATAATTGGTTATGTAGAACAAATCCAGCTTCAGTTTATCAAGTGCGGTAGTATTATACTTTCCATACACCTGTGCATATCCTGTCAGTCCCCCCTTCACCTTTAGTCTGAGTGGCCATTCAGGTACTTCCATAGTATATTTCTCGTCATGCTCCCATCTCTCCGGACGTGGGCCTACTATAGACATATCTCCCTTTAGTATATTGATTAATTGTGGGATTTCATCCAGTCGCGTTGCTCTGATGACTGCTCCTACCTTGGTGATTCGATCATCCTTTTCTCCTGCCGGATGTGGTCTGCCATCTTTTTCAGCATCCACTATCATGGAGCGGAATTTAAGAATCATGAATCTCTTTCCGTTCAGCGTCACCCTCTCCTGCCTAAAGAATACCGGACCGCCATCCTCTCCATGTATTGCAATTGCTACTATTAGCAGTATCGGGCTAAGTACTATAAGTGCTACTCCTGAGAGTAATATATCGAAGAATCTCTTACAAAACAGCTGAAACCTTGATATTCCTATGTTCTTACACAGACATAGCGGTGTATCAAACAGATTCAGCTCCTCTGAGCTCTTTGCTATGATATCTGATACCTTTGGTGTGAAATACACTCTCTTGTTCATCGCATAGCACTTTTTTAATAATTCATTTCTTTCTTTTCCCGGTATGTCATTTATAAGCACTGCATCGTAATTGTCGAGTTGTGCATATATCTTGTCCATACCATCTTTATAGTTCATCAACTTTGCTACATGATACTTGTCCTGTCTGCCACTTATCTTGTCGCATAAGCCATTTTTATATTTTCCATATACCTCAAGTATCTGGATTGGCGGGAATATCTTTCTATATAGGTTTATCATTGGCACAACAATTATTCCGAGTGCCAAAGACTGTATGAACGCCATAACTATATATATGCCACATAGCCTCCAGAATAGTCTGAACTGTCCTGTGATTGCCATAGAGATAAACACTTCAAGGAATGCCACTATACACGCTGTGAGTACCTGGGCTATGATAAGATTCATCTTTCTGTCCACACCTATTTTAAAAGCTCTCAGATATCTTCCTATAAGTACAAACATCACCGCATATATTCCAATTGACATTCCCAGATTTGCTGTGCCGAGCAAATGTCCTGTTATATTATGATCCTGGGCAAAGCTGTACCATACTACAGCAAAAATCACTGTCGAGATAACCGTCAGGATAACCGCACACACTTGTCTGTAGCTGTACTTTCTGTGAGTGTGCTTTGAATTGCACTTACTATTCATATGACCCTCCGAAATTTTTCAAAATTCGTTCCTCTAATCATTTTATCACCTTTCCGACAGGCTTTATGTCGCACCATATCTTCCCTCGCCTGTCGGAATTGCCTTTGTATATTTATAAACTGTATAATTATCACTCTAATCCAGTCTCTAGTGATTTGTTTTCACTCATTTTTTATACTTTGTCAATGAATCTCATGGTTTCTTTACAATTTTCGACATATTCGCTAACCGCTATAGTATTATTGATACAAATATTATACATTATTTTATAGCGTATATATCTTTTACTCCTCAAACAGCTTCTGCTTCCTCTCTATCATCTCATCAATCCTTGCAATATACTGCCCTACATCCTTGACATTCTCGCATCTGTCGATGCGGTGTGTGCCATCCGGATTCGGTACCGGCCAGACTCGTTTGGTGCTTGCTCCTGCTCCGCAGGCCACGATGGTCTGCTTTTCCTCCATGATCAGTATGTTGTATACGCCGGCCTTGCCCTTTGCCGCATAGCCCACGTTTTCCATGTTGCCTGCCATGCCCTTCTGCCTGTAGAGGTAGTATGGCTCAAGCCCCATCTGCTTACAGTAGGCTGCGCAGAGATCCATATGCTCCTGAGTGTTGACCATCTGCATATCGCTGTAGTGGTCCTTGAAAATGGTGAGTCTTGCAGCTCGCTTTACTGCGAGTGAGTGGATGGTGACGTTGTCAGGCGCCAGTTCCTTCACCAGCTCCATTGTGTGCCTTACATCATCGAGTGTTTCCTCAGGAAGTCCCATGATGAGGTCCATGTTTATGTTGTCAAAGCCCAGCTCACGCGCGAGCTTGAAGCTTTGTATCGTATCGTCTACTGTGTGGTGTCTTCCTATTATATCAAGTGTCTGCTGCTTCATGGTCTGCGGATTGACCGATATACGGCTGATGCCGTTTTTCTTTAGTGCCAGGAGCTTTTCTCTCGTGATGGAGTCCGGTCTGCCTGCCTCCACTGTAAATTCCAGACAGTCCTTTAAATCAAAGCTGCATTTGATTTTTCTGATAAGCCTGTCAAGCTGCGCAGGGCTTAGTGTGGTCGGTGTGCCGCCTCCTATGTAGATGGAGTTTAGCTTCTTGTGGTAGAACTTCTGCGCTGTGTAGTCTATCTCCTTCTCGAGTGCGTCAAGGTAATCGTCCACGCGGTTTTTCCACACGCCGAGCGGGTATGAGGTAAACGAGCAGTATGCACAGGTGCTCGGGCAGAATGGTATGCCTATGTACAGGCTGTAGCCGTTGTCATAGTCCACCTTATCGAGCAGTGCCTTCTCACGCTTTGCTATACCTATTGAGAGGTCGATTTTCTCATCGCTTGCGAGGTAGGTTTCCTTCAGATAGTCGTAGGTTTCCTTATCGCTCATGCCGTCCTCTATGCATTTCATGGCTATCTTGGTCGGTCTGATGCCTGAGAGTGTGCCCCACGGAAGGCTCTTTCCTGTGCCCTTTTCTATCATGGAATACAGGGCGAGCTTAAGGCGGTTTTTAGTTTCCTTGCGGTCTGCACTGTCTACGGATATTTTTGTGCAGATTCTTTTTCCGGCTCTATTCAGCGTCCACTCCACTGCAATTTCATCGCCCACATAGTCTATCTTAAATACCTGTGAGGCATCCGCAAATTCCTTTACGCCATCATCTGTCATCTCGTGGTGTGTGCAGGCCAGGTTTTTCCCCTCCACCTCATCAGGTGAGCAACTATAGTACATCTGCACATCCTCCTGCGGGAAGAACTCCTTGAGCAGTGAGTGCACATCATATTCAAAATCCGGTTTATTAAATACTACTACTATCATAAGTAAGGGTTATACATCCTCTCGTTTTCTATGGTTGTTGTGTCGTTGTGGCCCGGGTACACCTCTGTATGCTCAGGCAGTGTCATGATTTTTTCCTTCACTGTGCGCACGAGGTCTGACATGCTGCCGCCCTTGAAATCCGTACGTCCGATTGAGCCGCAAAACAGCGAGTCTCCTGTAAAGATCACGTCCTCATACGGGAAATAATAGCAGCAGCCGCCCGGTGTATGCCCCGGTGTGTGAAGCACTACTATATGAAAGCCTGCGATGTCAAGCTCCTGCTTATCCTTCAAAAATACATCTGCATAAAAGGTCTTTGACTGGCCCATCATATAGCTGACATTAAGCTGCGGGTCATCGAGTGTGGCTTTGTCTGCCTCATGGATATATATCTTGATGCCGTAGCGGTCTGCGAGCGGCTTTGCATCAGTGGCATGGTCAAAGTGTCCGTGTGTGAGCAGTATTGCTACTGGCTTTGCGCCTGACTCATCCACCTTTTTGGCGAGCTGATTAGCACACGCGCCCGGGTCTATTATTATCATTTCCTTTGTCTTTATATTGGTGACAAAGTAGCAGTTGGTCTGCACCGGTCCCACTACGAAGTGGTCTATCTTCATATTTACCATATGAGTGTACTCCTTGTCTGTTATATGTTATGCTTCACGCAAGAACCACCGGGATTTAGCCGGTGGTCCTCTCTACGTCTATTACACTTTCTATCTGTCTGAGCTTCTCCACGAGAACCTTTATCTGGTCCCTGCCTTTGATATTGAAAAATACCTCGATTGTAGCGATACCCTGCTTGCTGGTCTTGGACTGGATACCACTGATATTGATTTCCTTCTCGGTAAATATCTTTGTGATATCTACGAGCAGTCCCGGCCTGTCATGACAGAATATCTTTAGGTCTGCCTGATACTCGGCACCGTTGTCCATGAGGGCTGTATCCTGCCACTCTGCTTCTATGAGCCTGTCCTTTTCTATCTTGGACAGATTGATGATATTCACACAGTCTGTCCTGTGGATGGAGATGCCTCGGCCTCTTGTGACAAAGCCCACGATTTCATCTCCCGGAACAGGATTGCAGCACTTCGAGAAGTGCACAGCCACGTCATAGAGTCCGTGTACCACAATACCGCTCTTTGACTTGTGCTCGGGCTGTGTGCCTGCTGCCGCCTGCTGCTTTTCTGCGATGCTGCCAAGCACATCTGCATCTGTCACCGGCACCACATGATCCTTCTTGTACTCATCGTACATCCTGTTGACTATCTGGCTCTCCTTGAGTCCGCCGTGGCCGACGGTTGCAAGGCATGAGTTCCAGTCGTGGAAGCCGTATTTGCGGCGTATTTTCTCCTGATACTCAGGCTTGTTTATCTCTGCAAAGTTGATACCCTTTGCCTTGGCATAGGCTGCTATCAGATCCTTGCCGTGCTGTATATTCTCCTCCTTGAGCTCACTTCTGAACCACTGGTTGATCTTGTTCTTGGCCTGTGTGCTCTTTACGACCTTGAGCCAGTCACGGCTTGGTCCCTTGGAGTTCTGTGAGGTGATTATCTCTATCTGGTCACCGTTTTTGATGACATAGTCTATCGGCACCAGCTTGCCGTTTACCTTGGCACCGACCATCTTGTTGCCGACCGCAGAGTGTATGCTGTAGGCAAAGTCTATAGGTGTGGAGCCCTTTGGCAGGTTCTTTACATCGCCGGACGGTGTGAATGCAAATACATTGTCGGAGAATAAATTTAAATCACTCTTTAATAAAGTCATAAACTCCTTATTATCCGACATGTCCTGCTGCCACTCGAGTATCTGGCGCAGCCAGCTGAGCTTCTCCTCCTCTGTGACAGTGGTGGTAGTGGCATTGCCGTTGTTTGCTTCCTTGTACTTCCAGTGCGCTGCGATACCGTACTCAGCTGTACGATGCATCTCATAGGTACGTATCTGTATCTCAAACGGCTGTCCGCTCGGGCCTATGAGTGTCGTATGAAGCGACTGGTACATGTTCTGCTTCGGCATGGCAATATAGTCCTTGAAACGGCCCGGTATAGGCTTATACTTCTCATGTATGATACCAAGCACTGCGTAGCAGTCCGGTATGGTATCCACCAGAATCCTGATGGCAAAGAGGTCATATATCTGGTCTATAGTCTTGTCCTGATTGACCATCTTCTTATATATACTGAAGAAATGCTTTGCCCTGCCGTATATCTCTGCCTTGATACCGGCATCTGAAACATACTTCTTGACATCGTTTACCAGGCCCTGGATGTAGGTGTCGCGCTCTGTCTTTCTGAGGGCTACCTTCTCTACCAGATCGTAGTAGGCATCCGGATAGAGGTACTTCATACAAAGGTCCTCGAGCTCTATCTTTATCTTGCTGATACCAAGTCGCTGTGCGATAGGGCAGTAGATATCCTGTGTCTCTCTGGCGATACGCTGCTGCGCCTCCTTGGACTGGTACTTGAGTGTACGCATATTGTGCAGTCTGTCTGCCAGCTTTATGAGGATGACTCTGATATCCTTTGCCATGGCGAGAAACATCTTGCGCAGATTCTCAGCCTGCATCTCAAGCCTGTCCGCATTCTTGTCCTTCGGATCCTTGGTGCTGTCTGTCAGATGCAGGTGCTTTAACTTCGTGACACCATCCACCAGATGTGCGACATCGTCTCCAAACTCCGCACGCATCTCATCCATGGTCATGATGGTGTCCTCCAGCACATCATGGAGCAGTCCTGCTGCAATTGTTTCCTTATCCAGCTCGAGCTCGGCGAGTACTATGGCAACACAAAGCGGATGTATGATATAAGGCTCTCCTGACTTACGCGCCTGACCCTTATGGGCATCATAAGCTACCCTGTAGGCTTTGTCCACAAGGCTCGTATCATCCGACGGATGGTACTTTTTGATTTCCTTTTTAAGCTCATCGTAAAGCTCCTCTGGGCTCGTAAAATCCTTTGTTCCCCTTATACCGCTGGTATCTGAGCGAAATTTGTCCGCTATTTTTTCTAATTCTTCTGTTGAGTAATCTGCCAATAGTCTCACCTCGATTGTAGTGTATCTTTAGTAGCCATTATATTTTATTTCTTTAAAAATTGCAATCTTATGTTGTTAGCCGATAACCATCTTTACTCCGCCATACATGCCTGCTGAGTTGCCGAGTGTGGCAAGCTTGATCTCTGTCTCGCGGCTTGCATGGAAAGCATACTCTTTATAGTACTTTGCTGCTGTATCGATGATGATGCTGCCTGCCTTTGAGAGGCCTCCGCCTACAACAAATACCTCAGGGTCCATAACGCATGCTACTGCTGCCATTGCCTTGCCGAGAAGCTTCATAGACTGCTCTACTGCCGCAATGCCCGCTGCATCTCCTGCCTTTGCCGCATCGCATACATCCTTGGCTGTGAAGCCTGCATTTAAATCAAGCTTTGTTGCCACATCCCTGTGTGCTGCAATGTATCTCTCTGCCACTCTTACGAGACCGTTTGCTGATGCATACTGCTCTAAGCAGCCCTTCTTGCCGCAGCCACAGCACTCTGACTCATCATCTACCATAGGCATATGTCCTATCTCTCCGCCTGCTCCGTTTACTCCGGCTACGATTCTGCCTTCGCGGATGATTCCTCCGCCTACGCCTGTGCCGAGTGTAATCATGACTACATCCTGATGACCCTTTCCGCCACCCTGCCACATCTCACCGAGTGCAGCTACGTTGGCATCGTTTCCGGCCTTTACCTTGATGCCGCCGCACAGTACTGAGAGTGACTGTGCCACGTTGAACACGCCCCAGCCGAGGTTGACACATCTTAATACTGTTCCGTCATCCTTTACAGGTCCCGGCACTCCCATGCCTACGCCCTCGATGTCACCCATCTCGATACCATGCTTCTCGTTATTCTCCTTGATGGATGCTGCGATATCAGGCAGGATGAGCTCGCCGGAATTCTCTGTGCGTGTAGGAATCTCCCATGTATCGACAAGCTTTCCTGTTGTCTCGAAAAAGCCCATCTTTACAGTTGTTCCACCTATATCTACTCCGTATGCATATTGTTTCATTTTTTCGTCCTCCAAATCGTTAAACTATGTTTATATTTTATTGCCTAATTGCATATTTTTCAATGTTTTTCATTGTTTTTTATGTTTTTTCTATATATAGAAGCGTTTATATCATCATCCATATGCCCGCTATTTGTAAATCCAAGCTTTTTTGCAAGGCGAACCGATGCTTCATTTCTCTCATCTATCCGGCAGTAAAGCTCTTCAAAGTCTGTGTTTTCGCGCGCGTAGTCTATGATGAAGCGGCATACCTCCGTAGCATAGCCTTGGTTCCATAATTCCGGCGCTATCATATAGCCCAGTTCATCATGCTCAAGCCCTGCCCTGCCTATCAGCTTCCCTGTTTCCTTGGAAAATACAAGCCACATACCATACTCGTAAAAGCCATACATGTTCTCTATATATGCTTTCTGGTATTCAAGCTCTGTCTCGTAGTCGTAAAGCGGTTCCACAAAGTCTGTCATGCCGGGCTTGTCATAGAGCTCATAGAGCGCAGGAAGGTCTGACAGGGACAGCTCACGTATCAGACACCTGTCTGTCTCGCCGATGTCCCACGGGATGTGATTATACCGCCTGCGCACCCGCTCCAGATACTCAATATCAAGCTCTGCAAGGCTCTCGACTGCATAGCGCGTGCCGCACTGCGGTTCTCCTACTGATGCTATGCCGAATGAGTCAGCTATTTGCTTCTGCTGCCTGTTTGATACTATCCAGATGTAGTCTGCGGGAGCAGATGTCATCTCTACTGCGCGCTTCCACTGTGGCTTGAAGCTATCGTCATGATAGTAAAAAGAGGCAAGTTTTGCGCTTGCCTCATCGATAATTATTATCATTAAACTGTCTCCGGCTCCGGATAGTCCACTCCGAAGGTCTCAACTGTAACTGTCTTCATGACCTGAGCCTCAAGTGGTTTATCCATGTAGTCTGTGCGCACCTCTGCGATCTTGTTTACCACATCCATGCCCTCGATTACCTTGCCGAATGCCGCATACTCACCGTCGAGATGTGGTGCATCCTGATGCATGATGAAGAACTGGCTGCCTGCTGAATCAGGTATCATGGTACGTGCCATTGAAAGTACACCGGCTGTGTGCTTTAAGTCATTTTTGAAGCCGTTGTGTGTGAACTCGCCCTGGATTTCATAGCCTGGGCCGCCTGTGCCGTTTCCGTCCGGATCTCCGCCCTGGAGCATAAAGCCCTTGATTACACGGTGGAAGCATACTCCGTCATAGAAGTTGTGATTGATTAAGCTGATAAAGTTGTTTACTGTGTTTGGTGCGATTTCCGGATAAAGCTCCGCCTTGATTACATCGCCGTTTTCCATTGTGATTGTTACGATTGGATTCTGTGCCATTATTTTTCTCTCTTTCTTTTATAATATTATGAGGCTTGGAGAATATCCATTCCTTGCAATTATTAAATATCGAATTAATTTCCACCCGATTGATTTTACCTGATTTTACTTACTCAGTGCCTCTACCACCTTCGGAAACTCCATGAAGTGCGATGCCTTCACCAGTATGGTGTCGCCCTCCTTCACATATGAAAGAAGCTCCTGTGTCATGGTCTCCCTATCCTCGAAATAGTGGATGTCCACATCGGACGATTTCTCTGCGGCTCCGGCTGCATATTCCTTTGCAAGCTCTCCTGCGGCAAAAAGTGTATGGATATGATTCTCTCCAACTGCTTCGCCTACCTCATGGTGCAGCTTTTTCTCATCGCTTCCAAGCTCGCCCATGTCGCCAAGCACTGCTATTGTCCTGCCCTTTGCATGTGAAAGCACCTCGATAGAGGATTTCATGGATACAGGATTTGCATTGTAGCAGTCATCTATCACTGTCATGCCATGCGTTTTGATAAAATTGGTACGCCCTGCGATTGTCTCTGCTTTCTCGATTCCTGACTTTATCTCAGCTATTGTGAGGCCAAGCTGTAATCCGACAGCCGCTGCCGCCATGGCATTGTATACATTGTGCTCACCCGGGATGTGGATGTGTGCATCAAACTCACCCTCCGGAGTGACAAAATGAGCCTTCATGCCGTCAAAGCCCAGGTTTTCAATATTTGTGGTATATACTGATTTATGAACGCCTGAAGCTGATTCCTTGCCATAGTATATGGCAGGCTTTCCATTTACCGTCTGCACTGTGGCCAGCTTATCGTCATCTGCATTCAGCACTGCGACCGCATCCGGCATCATATGCTCAAAGCACTCTGTCTTTGCTTTAAGCACACCATCCCTGTCGCCCAAAAACTCCAGATGGCAGTAGCCGATATTGGTGATGACCATAACATCCGGGCAAGACATAGTAGAAAGTCTGTGCATCTCGCCAAAATCAGATATGCCCATCTCGAGCACCGCTACCTGATGGCTTTCCCTGATTCCGAAAATGGTGAGTGGCAGGCCTATCTCGTTGTTGAAATTGCCTGCGGTCTTGTGGACGCTGTATTTCTGCTCAAGGACTGATGATATCATCTCCTTGGTGCTGGTCTTGCCGACACTTCCGGTAATGCCCACCACCTTGATATCCAGGCTTTTTCTGTAAAATGCCGCGATCTTTTTCATGGCATCGGTGGTTGATTCAACAAGCACATATGGGCCTGCCGGATCCGTCAGCTCATGCTCAGAGAGCACAATTGCCGCTCCCTGCTCAAACACAGTCGGAATGAATTTGTGTCCGTCCACCCTTTCTCCCTTTATCGGGATAAAAAGATAGCCCTCCTTCACCTGTCTGCTGTCAATGACTGCGCCGGTGATTGTCGTATCAAGCAGTGTCTCATCGCCTATGTATGTGCCATCGCAAGCCTTTGCGATATTTGCAAATGTAAGATTCTTCATGTACTTATCCGACATGCTACACCTCATATTTTTTCAAAGATATGTCAATCAGATGCTCACAGAGCTGATTAAAGCTCATACCGATAACCGCTGCCTCCTGTGGCAGAAGACTGGTCGGAGTCATGCCCGGCAGTGTGTTTGCCTCGAGGCAGAACATCTCATTTTTGTCATTGAGCAAAAAGTCTGAGCGTGAATATGTGTCAAGCCCGATAACACGCGCAACCTCCTCGGCATAGTGCTGCATATCCTTTGTCACCTGCTCAGGAAGCTCGGCCGGACATGTCTCTACTGTACTGCCCGCCTTGTATTTATTCTTATAATCGTAGAAGCCCTCCTTCGGTGCAATCTCTATAATAGGAAGAGCCTTGCCCTCGATAACGCCGACAGAGAACTCCCTGCCCTGTACAAACTCCTCGATAACCAGCTCATTTTCCCACTTGAAGGCATCGTCAAGTGCCGCCTTGAACTCTGCCGCATCCCTAACGATAGTGACACCGATGCTTGAACCGCCGCAGCATGGCTTTACAACGCATGGAAGTGTCAGGTCAAGCTTTGTGATATCGTCCTGTCTGGTCGCTCTTGTCATGGAAATACCCTTTGGAGTAGGTATACCGTTTGCAAGGAAGAACTGCTTTGATGTCTCCTTGTTCATGGCGATGGCTGAGCTTAAATAATCGCTACCTGTATATTTGACACCGAAGAGGTCAAATGCTGCCTGTATCTTTCCGTTCTCTCCGTTTTCTCCGTGGAGTGCCATGAAAACAATGTCCGCCATCTGACACATTTTGATGACATTTGGTCCGAAGAAGCAAGGTGACTGGTCCTTTCTGGAAGCCTTTACCTTTGCGAGGTCAGGTGCCTCTGTCGGAATATCGCTGACCTGCACGCTTATCTCGTCCGCGCGGTCAAATATACCTGTCAGGTCCTCCTCCCTGTCACTATATCCCATAAATACATCCAATAATATAACTTTGTGGCCGTTCTCTTTGAGTGCCTTAGCTACCATGCTTCCTGTCTTGAAGGAAACATCTCTCTCTGTGCTGAGCCCTCCGGCAAGTACTACGATGTTCATTTTTGTCCTCTTTTCTTTGATTGAATTATCATGCTTTGGTTTAATTAAACACAATGCAATGCTTCTTTTTTAAAGCTATGAGTAATCAACATAATTTTTCCAAAATTATAACACCATTTGTGCAAAAAAGAAAGACCGGTTGCCCGGTCAAAAAAGAAATTCTCATCTTATTTTAAACTGTGTTAACTTCCAGCAGCTGTATCATTCTCATAAATACCATCCGCCCGTGCAAATCATCCTGTGAAAGTGATTCTCCGTACTTCAATACTAATAATCGGCACTGATAAAAATTCAGCTCAGGATTGCCAAAAAGCAAAATCCGCAAGGCTGCATTTTCCAGGTAATTGTGTATATTTCCCACCTCAATAAATATATCTACGATATCATCGAGGTTAATAAGTCCTTTCTGTTCATAGTACATTGTTCTCAAATATTTGTTCCCCTCCATCAACTATATTTTTCATAGAACTTCTTTTTGTCTTTCTTTTGAAATTTTGTCGTCTTTGCGAAATTTCACTCTTTGTTGGTGGATTCATTTTTCCATATAATATATCAATATTCTAGGCGCGTTACGCGCTTGTATTTTGAAGATTTCTATTAGAAGATTTAATATTGATAGGTGATTAGCAGTTTTCGACAAAATACAACATGGTTTTAGGTTTAATTTAGTTGGTTTTCGTTTAATATTGCTCTTTTTATATCAGAATTTTTGTAATGATAAATTTGTACTATTTTTGTGGTTTTTTCCTTGCTGGCTGCATCTGGTAGTCTTGATGCAATAAGGGCAATACAAGATAAATCCATAAAGACTTTTGCCCTTGCCATTTTTGCAACCCGGATGTTATCAAGGTTGTAATTATCTTTTAAATCCCCGAACGTACGCTCTACGCTGGTTCGTTGATTATATAGTTTTTCAAATGCTTTTGTTTCTCTGAATGGTGCTGTAATAAACCTTGGATTATCTTTGATTTTTCGACATAATCGTAACCAAGACTGCGTCTTAGAACCGGGAACCGTGTCAGATTTGAGACGCATAACCAATGCCTTTATATCTGATAATTGCTCTATTTGCATAGCATAATGTACAATAGCCATAGGTTGATAGCATAGTGGGCAGGTCTTGAGGCGCTATAATCCATAAAACTTTTAAAACAGCTCCCAAAATTCAGCCCATAAGCCGGAAAAAATACGAGAAAAGTAGCTGAAACCGCAAAAATCTCCAAAACAGCTCCCAAACTCAGCCCATAAGCCGGAAAAAATCGCGTGAAAAAGTAGCTGAAACCGCAAAAATCCCCAAAACAGCTCCCAAAACCAGTCCATAAGCCGAAAAAATTCCAGAAAAAAGTAGCTGAAACCGCAAAAATCTCCAAAACAGCTTAAAAATTAGAGGCTTCTGGCATAATAGTGGAAGCCTCTAATTATTTCACATAAAAAGAGCCTCCACATTTCTGTGCAAGCTTCTTTTGAAAACTAAAAACTAAAAAATATATTGTTTTTTATATGTCCTGAAACATCAGTAAAATCAATGACTATGAATTATGTAATTCTCTCAATTATTTCATTTTTTGAAATAATTTTGACATGATTAGAAATGAATGTTAAAATATAGTTAACAAAAAGGTGCTACCTATAACAACGGTTCGCCTGATCATTTACTTAGTTAAAATAACCGTTCAGTTTCCAGGCTGGGGCGGTTATTTTTTTGTGGTCTTACTGCCATTGGAACCAATCGCATATCCAAGACCAAATGAGGTTAAACAGACATAAAAACCGGCAGCCAACGGCTACCGGTTTTCGATGAAAGAAAGGTTAAATTATGATGAAAAACAAGAGTCTAACATTCCGGTTCGATAAGTCCGTATGTATGTCCTTTTCTCTTGTAGACTACATTTACTTCGTCATTCTCTGCATTTCTGAATACGAAGAAATCGTGGCCTGAGAGCTCCATCTGGATGCATGCATCCTCAGGATACATAGGCTTCATACCAAATCTCTTTGTACGGACAATCTTGATTTCCTCGTCCTCTGCATCGTCTGCCTCCACGAAATCATCCTGGAATATCGCCGGTGCATACTTCTTTGCGGAAATCTTGGTTCTGTATTTGCGAAGCTGTCTCTCGATTACTTCCTCTACCAGGTCAATTGATACGTACATATCGCTGCTGACCTGCTCTGAACGGATAACATGTCCCTTTGCCGGGATAGTAACCTCAATTTTCTGTCTATCCTTTTCTACGCTGAGTGTAACGTATACGTCTGTGTCCGGTTTAAAAAACTTCTCCAGCTTTGACAGCTTCTCCTCTACTGCCTGCTTAAGCCCCTCTGTTAATTCGATGTTTCTTCCTGAAATTGTTATTCTCATGATGTCCAACCCCTTTATCGTTTATTTGATACGTTGTCTGTATCATGTAAATATTATACCATAAATTTCGTTTTCATCAATCATTTTTATGCAATTTATATAAATAATCAAGGGTTTATTTACGGTTTTTCGCGAAATCGCTTGATTTCGCTATGATTAGGGATTTCATCAGAATAAGAAACATCAAGTCAAGTGATTTTTTATACACTATCGCAACATTTCTCAACTACAACAGCACATCTAAGCTATCACAACGTTTCTAAGCTACCACAGCGCATCTAACCTATCCAAGCGCCTCAAGCTGAGAGGAAAGCTCCTCCCACGCCTCCATATCTATAAGGATTTCTTCCTCGAGAGCGTCTATTTCGTTCTGGATTTCCGTGAGCTTTGAGTAGCTTGACTGATACTCCGGCTTCATGAGCTCAGCCTTGAGCTCATCGAGCTTTGCTTCCTTGACCGCCAGGTCCTCCTCGGCCTTTTTGACCTTTTTCTGTATCTTTGAGCGCTCCTTGCCCGGGTTGTAGTATGCTTTGCCGGTTGATGAGACAGCCATGCCGCCTGCCTGGGCTGCGCTATTTGCATTGGTGCTTTCGCCCACATTACCTGCTGCACCGGTTTGTGACGTGCTCCGTTTTACATCACTGCCTGTCTGACTGCTGCCGTTCTGGCTTATCGCGCCGCCAAATATTGCATTGCCTCTGTATACATTTTTGCTTTCCTCAGCCTCACGATCGAGCTTTTCCTGATACTGCTCATAGCCAAACTGATAGAGATTGGTCGTGCCATCCTCGAACACAAGCAGCTGTGTGGCTACCTTTTTCACAAAATATCTGTCGTGTGATACAAAAATCAGTGTGCCCTTGTAGTCCTTAAGCATGCTCTCTAGCGTTTCCTTGCCTACGATATCCATATGGTTAGTTGGCTCATCGAGCACGAGCACGTTCGGTCTGGTCTTTAAAATCTTACAAAGCGCCAGTCTGACCTTTTCTCCTCCGGAGAGCATATTTACGTTCTTGAACACGTCATCCCCTGAAAAAAGGAAGGCTCCGAGTGCATTTCTGGCCTCGGTTTCTGTAAGATTCGGATACTCATCCCAGAAATCATCGAGCACAGTCTTGTTGCTTGTATACATGGCCATCTGCTGGTCGAAATATCCTATCTGCACGTTGGTTCCAAAGCGGTACTCGCCTGAAAGTGCAGGGATCTTACCCACGATGGTCTTTAAAAATGTCGATTTTCCAAGTCCGTTTCCGCCAAGTATGCCAAGCTTTTCGCCTCTTTTCAAATCAAGCGACACTACGGAAAGCGGATGGTCATAGCCGATTGCAAGCTCTGATGTATAAAGCACATCGTTTCCGGTCTCCTTTTCGGGCTGGAAATTGGCATGGAAGGTCTTGTTGTCGTACTTGTCCGGTGCCTCGATAATCACCATGCGGTCGATAGCCTTCTGCTTTGACTGCGCCATGGCTGTCTTGGTCGGCTTGCCCTTGAAGCGCGTAACCATACGCTGCAAACGCTCTATCTCCTTCTGCTGGGCGATGTGATCCTTCATCTGCTTGTCGTAGTTTTCCTTTTTGCGGGCGATAAAATTGGTATAATTGCCCGGATAGCGCCTTGCTGTGCCGTACTCTATCTCGTAGACCACATCGACCACATTGTCGAGAAACATACGGTCATGGGATACGACAACCACTGCCTTCGGGTACGACTTCAGATAGCCCTCAAGCCACTCAATCGTCGTGACATCGAGGTGGTTGGTCGGCTCGTCCAAAAGCAGTATGTCAGGCTTTGACAAAAGCAGCTTTATGAATGCTATCTTGGTCTGCTGACCTCCGGAAAAGTCACGGATTGGCTTTTTACGCTCATCATCTGAGAAGCCGAACTTGCGGATCATGACCTCATATTCCTTCTCATAATAGTAGCCGCCATCATCCTTGAAGGCCTCCTCCATCGCGGTATATCTGGCTACCTTTTCATCGGAATAATCATGCTCGAGCTCTGCCGCCGCGCGCGCAAGCTCTGCCTTTCGCTCGTCCATTTTCACGAAGCATTTGCGCACCTCCTGCTCGAGTGTCACATCAGGATCATCAAACGCAATCTGCTTCAGATACCCTATCTCCGGGTTTCCTGCCTTTGCAATAAAGGCGCTCTCATCGCTGTCGAGCTTTTCCATCTCAACCTCGCCTGAAATGAGCTTTAAAAGTGTTGTCTTGCCACAGCCGTTTCTGCCGACTATCGCTATCTTTTCTGTGTTTCTGATTTCAAAATCTATACTATGCAAAATGACGTCGTCGCCAAATGCGACAGCGCCATTACTTATCTGGTAGAGCATATACTATCCTTTCATGCTTATGCCTGCTGCTTAATTGTTAGCCATAATGTAGTTGACAAACTGTGTTGCAGTACGTCCCGAAATGCCACCATGGCTGAGCTCCCACTTGTTTGCCTCCCTGCACAGCTCCTCGTCTGAAAGTGTGCAGCCGCTCTTTCTCGCAAGCTCTGTTACGATGTTGAAGAACTCCTTCTGCGATGGCTTTGAGTAGCTGATTGTCACACCAAAACGGTTTACAAGTGACAGCTTCTCCTCAACTGTATCTGAGTGGTGCTTGTCATTGCTGTTGTCCTGGTCATTACGGTCATTCCATGTCTCCTTTATCAGGTGACGGCGGTTAGAGGTTGCATAAATCAGTATGTTGTCAGGCTTTGTCTCCACGCCACCCTCGATAACTGCCTTTAGGAACTTGTACTCAATCTCATGCTCCTCGAATGAGAGGTCATCCATATATATGATAAATCTGTAGTTTCTGTTTTTGATTGCTGCGATAATCTTTGACAGATATTTAAACTGATGCTTGTATATCTCAATCATGCGCAGTCCGTCATCATAATACTGATTGACAATAGCCTTGATGCTTGTTGATTTTCCGGTTCCGCTGTCTCCGAAAAGCAGCACATTGTTGGCCTTTTTGCCCTGTACAAACGCTTCTGTATTGTCTGTGAGCTTTTTCTTCTGGATTTCATAGCCGATCAGGTCATCGAGCATGACCGCATCCATATTGTTTATTGGCATGAAGGAGAAGCCCCCGTCCAGATGCTCCTCAATCCTGAATGCCTTGTTGAGACCAAACATGCCGACTCCGTATGCCTTGTAAAAGCCTGTTACCACATCAAAGAACTCCTGCTCGTCCTTAGCTGCCTCAAGCTTCTTGCTCAGCGCCCTTACTTTCTCGCTGACATTGTGATTGTACATAAGGTCCTTTTTCACAATGGCCTTATAATTGCTGATCTGTGTGAAGCAGTCTATTCCGAGTGCTGACTCGATTGGCTTGAAATCATAATCGAAAAGCTTCTTAAAAATCCTGAAATCGTTTGCCACAAGCCCATTTACGCTGCCATCGCTGGCTCCGACCTTCTCACAGGTGATGGAAAACGGATTCTCACTCATCATAAGGAAGAAAGTGAGATAGTTGTGCCACAGATTGTCATCAAAACCATAGTCTGTCGCTACCTTTAAGATTCTCTTGACCTGTGTATTGATGTCGCGCACAAGCTCTGTCTTGTTGTACTCGCCCACCTCAAACTGCTCAAAGAGCTGGCCCAATTTATAAAGTATCTCATCCTGAGATAAATCTCCGTACATAAGTAATTTTGATATTTCCTGATACATGGCTGTTCCTCCTGGTCTTGCCTTGTTTTCACTGCTAACATATGATTATAAACACTGCGCCACGATTTTGCAAGAGCTTGTGTGCTTACATCCCGCCCTGCATGCAAAAAGGCGGAGCTAAAACTCCACCTTTATTGTTGTGCCACGCCCCACCTCGCTGTCGAGCGTAAGCCCTGCATCATGCAGCTCCACTATATGCTTTACTATCGCAAGCCCTAGGCCTGTGCCGCCTGTCTCCTTCGAGCGGCTCTTGTCCACTCTGTAGAAGCGCTCAAAGACGCGCTCCTGCTGATCCTTTGGGATGCCTATGCCGTTGTCCTCGACCGTGAGAACTGTCTTCCCACCGAGCTTGTGTACCGTCACATTTACGGTGCCGCCCTCATTGTTGTAGCGGATAGCATTCTGGCAGAGATTTTCAACGAGCTCCGTGAGAAGCTGCCTGTTGCCTCGTACCATACAGTCAGTGCCGTCAAAATTGAGTGCTACTTTTCTCTGCTCGGCATTCACCTGTAGATTTTCCATGCAGTCCTTGACCAGACCGTACAGATCAAGCTGTTCAAAGCCCTGCTGCGCCTCGCTGGAATCAAGCTCCGAGAGCTTTATGATATCATTGATTAAGGAAAGCAGGCGCTGTGCATTTCTTCTGATTTCAGTGGCAAAATGAATCTGCTGCTCCTTTTCGACCATGCCGTTTTCTATGAGCTCTGCATAGCCGGAGATGGCTGTGAGCGGAGTCTTTAGCTCGTGTGACACATTGGCTGTGAAGTCCTGTCTGCTCTTTGCCGCGGCAAGCACGCCCTCATGCTGTATCCTTATCGCATTCATGAACGGCACGAGTTCCTTGTACTCTGTCTTTTTCTGGATGACAGAGGCCTGCTCCAGGTTGCCTGCGAGTGTCTCGATTGGCTTCATGAGCTTTCTGGTCAGGCTCTTTGCGAGTACCACACATATTCCTACTATGATAACCGTCACTATAAGCATGGCAGGTATACTGCTTGCAAACATGTTCCAGATACTTCTTGCTGCAATAGAGACACGCAGTACCGTTCCATCATTGAGCTTTATGGCATGATAGAAGGTATTGCTGTTCATGGTGGCTGATGTTCTCACGCTGTCTCCCGTACCTTTATCAAATGCTGATTCAACTTCCGGTCTATCGCCATGATTTTCAAGTTTTTTCACATCATTTTGATTGTCATACAGCACTGTGCCGTCCTTGTCAATCCAGGTGACACGAATACCCTCCACGTCAATCTGCGGGATTTCATTTATATCCTGTTTTAGTATTCCGGTGCTTTCTATTGTCTCTGCCATGACCTGCAGGTCTTCCTTTACCTGCTTCTGAAAGAGGTAATAGTTGATTACTGTCATGGAAACCATAGTGGCAATTGCTACAAAAAGTGCTGTTGCTACCAGATAATAGTTAATCTTCTTTTTCATGCTGTACGCTCCGCTTATGTATATTAGAAATCATTATAACAGCTATTATTCTATAACATAGCCCACATTTCTGACTGTCTTTATCCTGCTGCCATAGTCACCCAGCTTGTGGCGGAGTGTCTTTATGTGCATGTCCACTGTACGTGTCTCGCCCTCAAAGTCAGTATCCCAGACGCTTCTCATGATGACCTCCCTGGTCATGACTATGCCCTGACTGCCCATCAGAAGCCTTAAAAGCTCGTACTCCTTGTATGTAAGGTCAACCGGCTCATTGTTCACTGTAACCACATGGCGCTCATGGTCGATCACCAGATCATCCAGCTTTAAAAGCTTCGGCTCCTCCTTCGCTGTTCTCCTGAGCAGTGCCTTTACTCTTGTGATAAGCTCCATGATTGAGAAAGGCTTTTTGATGTAATCATCTGCGCCTCCGTCAAGCCCTTTTATCATATCCATCTCTGTGGTCTTGGCTGTGACCATTATAATAGGAATATCCTGTGTAGCCGGACGTTTTCTGAGCTTTCTCACGATATCGTAGCCACTCTCATCCGGAAGCATCACATCAAGCAGTATGAGGTCCGGTACGAGCTCATCCAGCTTCTTGTAAAATTCCTTTGCGTTTTCAAATGCACTGACGATGTAATTACTGTTTTTTAAAGCAATAGTCTCTATCTCACGTATGCTCTCATCGTCCTCTACAATATAAATAAGTGCCATAGCTTTCTCCATTTCAAAATCTTATGTAAAATTTTTACCTGCTTTTTACTTTCGATTATACATTACTAATGTAAAACAGACGATGGTTTTATGTAAAATTTATGTAAAATCCATCGTCTGTATAAATTTCATGATTAAAGGGTAAAAAGGTATCATCGATGCATGCTTGCATGCAATTCGATGTATACCTTTCATTTGTGTATGATAATTAAATCATGACTTACGAACCTTGTCATCAAGTGCAAACTCAACCCACTCAGCAATATTTGTCGCATGGTCTCCGATACGCTCGAAGTATTTTGCAACCATGAGAAGATCCTCTGCCTGCTCACCATCCTCCGGATGCTCCCTGATGAAATCCATAAGCTCAGCCTTTACCTTATCAAAAAGCTCATCAACCACATCATCCTGCTTCATCACTATGTGAGCCTTGTCATTGTTCTTCTCAACATATGCCTCGATTGCCCTGATAAGCATAAGCATTGTCTCTGAAGCCATGCTCTTGACATGCTCTATATTGACCCTGTATGGCTTGTCACTGCTCATCAAAATGGTCATCTCGCTGATATCGGCTGCGTGGTCCCCTATACGCTCCATATCAGTAACCATCTTCATCGCTGCAGAAATTGTTCTAAGGTCTCTTGCTACAGGCTGCTGCTGCATGAGCAGATTAAAGCACAGGCTCTCTATCTTTTTCTGCTCTCTGTCTATCTCTGAATCGCCCTCCATGATGGCTTTGGCGCTATCGGCATCCTGATGTATAAATGCCTCGATTGCTTTCTGGATTGACTCCTCAATCATGCTTCCCATGTACATCATTTCTTCATTCAGCTTCTTAAGCTGCTCGTCGAATTTCGATCTCATTAACCAAACCTCCCTGTGATGTAATCCTCTGTTCTCTTGTCCTGTGGATATGAGAAAATTGTCTTTGTGTCACCAAACTCAACCATATCTCCCACAAGGAAGAATGCTGTATCGTCTGACACACGCACTGCCTGCTGCATGTTATGTGTTACAACCACAACTGTGTACTTTTTCTTTAAATCCTCCATGAGCTCCTCTATCTTTGAAGTAGAGATAGGGTCGAGCGCTGATGTTGGCTCATCCATCAAAAGCACCTCCGGCTGTACGGCAAGCGCTCTCGCAATACACAGTCTCTGCTGCTGTCCACCCGAAAGCCCCATAGCAGATTTCTTTAATCTATCTTTAACTTCATTGAATATCGCAGCACCCTGAAGACTTTCCTCGACTATCTGGTCGAGTATCTTTTTATCCTTGATGCCATGCACTCTCGGGCCATATGCGATATTGTCATATATGCTCATCGGGAACGGATTTGGCTGCTGGAAAACCATGCCGACCTTTTTGCGAAGTACGGTTGTATCGACTGATGGTGCATATATATTCTCACCATCTATCTCTATGCTTCCCTCGATTCTGACGTTGTCAACCAGATCATTCATTCTGTTGATACACTTTAAAAATGTAGACTTACCACATCCTGACGGTCCGATCAGCGCTGTCACGCTGTTTTCTTTTATGTCCATATTGACACCATGCAGTGCATGATTCTGGCCATAATACAGATTCAGGTCGCGAACCTGAATTTTGATTTTTTTCTCCATTTGTATCTCCTGCAACATGTAATAAATTTCTTGTCTTCGAGAATACATTATATGGATGCTTTGTAAAATGCTCTATCAGATGTATGTAAAATCTATGTCAAATTTTTACACACATAAATTATTCGCACTGTTTGTATTTATTATTTGTATACACTATTTATATGCTTTATAGTCGGCTTTATTAAAGTACTGTCTGGTTAAAGTATTGTATCTTTAATAATTAAAAGCTCATCCATTATCCTGTCTGCATCAATATTTGAGTAATTGATAATAAACTGATGCCTGTCTTCCTTTGGCTTACTCAGGTTGAAGTGGGTAATCGCCTGAAGCTTTATACCTTTTTTCAATAGCAGCTCTTCAACTGTTTTGTCCGGAATGTTCGTGTCAAACTGTATGATAAAATGCAGTCCGGAGTCATTTTCTATTACCCTGCATTCCTTTTCAGTGAAGCAGCCTTTTATGGACGAAAGCACGCTCTGGCGCTTTCTGCCGTAGTGCAGTCTCATCCTGTTTATGTGCTTTTCAAAATAGCCCTCTCTGATAAATCGTGCCAGCGTGTACTGCTCGAAGGTGGATACCGTACATGAGTAAAATGAAAGCCTCCTGTAAAACTCATTTGCCAAATGCTCCGGCAGCACCATGTAGCTGATTCGGATGGTGGATGTGAGAGACTTTGAAAATGTATTTATATAGATGACCTTTTCACACGCATCTATCGAGAGGATGGGCGGTATCGGGTGTCCGTTCATGCGAAACTCACTGTCATAATCATCCTCTATGATGTATCTGTCGCTGCTCTCGTTGGCCCATGCCAAAAGCTCATAGCGGCGGTTTACAGGCATGGTGATTCCTGTCGGGAAATGGTGTGTCGGGCTGATATGTGCTATCTGCGCGTTCGCTTTCTTTATAAGCTCCACGCTGATGCCCTGCTCATCCATCTGCACCGGCAGGCATTTTGCATTGTTGCACTCGTATATCTGGCTGATTTTCTTATAGCCCGGATCCTCCACGCAGTATACCTTGTCCGTACCCAAAAGCTTCACAAGCAGTCCGTACAGATACTCTGTTCCCGCTCCGACTATTATCTGGTCCGGGTCCACATTCATACCGCGAAACGATGACAGATGGCTTGCTATCGCTTCCCGAAGCTCTCTCACTCCGCCACACGGCGACACCGACAAAAGCTCCTGCTCCCTAAGGGAAATCGTCTCTCGCATGAGCTTTGCCCATATGGAAAACGGAAAGTTGCCCGAGTCTGTCCTGTTTGATGAGAAGTCAAATATACTTTCATCCTGTTCATGTGGCAGCTTTATGCTAAGCTCCTTGTGCACCGGTGCCTTGATTACCCTGATATCTGACACATCGGCTATGAAATAGCCCTTCTTGGGCCTTGCAAACATATAGCCCTCGCCTATCAACTGGTCATATGCATTTTCAACCGTAATGGTACTAACCCCCAGATTCTTTGCGAGGGTACGTTTTGATGGCATTTTCTCCCCGGAGCTTAATTTTCCCTGTGATATATCGTTTTTGATGCACTCATACAGGCATTTGTAGAGTGGCCCGTCTGTTTTTGTGAGGTCGTAGGTCAGCATTTGATTCACCGCTTTCTGGCATTTTTATTTTCCTTATTTTGAATATTTTAATATTACCAGACGTAGCGTAATATTGCAACCATGATATATGACTGGCGTGAGCAAATACAGCCCGGTGGCGCAGGCGGCGTGTACACTCCCGTGTTCGCTACGCTTTGCTGCCAAGATACTGTAAGAATTACGCCTTATAGGTTTTCTATGGCAGACGAAACCGTCGCTACTCGCCCTCCATGGCTCGATAGCTCCTTGCCCCGGCTTCCATGCCGGTGCATTTCTGGTTTT
>ENA-OROX01000179-OROX01000179.1-human-gut-metagenome-genome-assembly--contig:-NODE-179-length-65745-cov-8.230522_pt1 | contig 65745 bp, 40 predicted proteins | sample MGYA00242133_ERZ509058 | MGnify/ENA primary metagenome ERZ509058 (study PRJEB26280, sample SAMEA2338751) | human gut metagenome | biome: human gut; feature: human-associated habitat; material: faeces...
CCGGACAATAAAAACTACCCGGTTTCACCTATTTTATAGCCGTTTTTACATAAAATAATCGAGTGGTTTGCAGGGATGGGAATCAAGTGTTTATTGTTTGTTTTATTTGTAATATACTAATATACAGATATGTATAAGCGGAATACCTGTTTCCCATCCAAGTTGCCAGTGATAGGGTTGTGATACCGTAGTGATAGAGAAAACGGGCATATATCACTAATCAAACAAGTTGAATATCAATTGGTAAAAAGAAATCAGTGATACAGTGACAGAGGAAATGGGAAAAACTTGAATCTTCGTCACTTTCGGAGCAGTTCAAGTGTTCAAGCTAATAAGTTTATTGACTAGCAAAGTAATGTTTGCCCTGTTGAACATTTGTCTTTTGATAGCTTTAGTTTTATTAACTGTCCTTTCCAATACTCCATTGTTCAGATAGATATCCATTGCATTTTGGACAGCCTCCTTGTCTCTCTTTATGCCTACGGCAAATTCTCTTAAGGTCTTCAGATCACTTTTTCAAATCATGTATCGCCTTTACAGAGGCGTGGTTTTTATTTTTTCTACCTGCCACACTTCTGTTGTATTCCCTTATTTTCCATTGTCCCTCTTTGATGTCATTACTGATTTCTTGAGTCGCACGCTCTACGTCACGATCGTCCATTATCCCCTTCCTCATACAGTCCTCTGCATCAATGAACCGTCTCAGTCTGCGCCGGTGCCTTTCGTCCCCCATATTATAAAAGGACTCCATTATGACGGACATTGGCACGTCTCAGGCAAGAGGACTGGCTGCAGACGATGTTTTGTTCATGCAGCAGATTACCGGCGATACGGGAAGTGGTCTTCAAGGATATGCTCCGGATGCGTTCCTCCACTTTCCGGGTATTTCGCGCGTGCGAAGAAGCCAGCGGGAGAGAGGGGCTGAAGACTTTTCTTTGACACGCGGTATTTCTGCAGCGGAACTTACGCACATTGACCATAAGCGTAAGCGGATGCCCCGCTATTTCAAGCCCTTGCAGGGAACATAGATAATGGCCCTTCACATGATTACTAAACTGACCGCAGACCGGACAGCAGACTCCTTAATGCGTACCGGACAATGTTACATAATAAAATGTGTATGGATTGTGAACTGTTCCGTTATTTAAACTATTGATTTGTAAATTTTATCAATTTGGGAATTGAGTTTCCTGACTATCTCTCTCAAATTCTATTCTGGATACTGAATTCCGAAATGGTCAATAGGGAATGTATGCATGAAAAGGCAAAAACAATTTATTTTGTAATATGCACACTGAATATACAATAAACATTTCTCTTCCAATCTTATTTTTCATGTGGGATAATTTAAAAGAGGTATTATGTTCATTGTCTATGCCCTTGCTTATTTGAGTGATATAGAATTATGTTATGTGCAGATTAGAATTAAAATGTCTGAGAGAATATATAATATTAGAAAGTGGTATTGTTTTTAACGAGCAAAGTTAAAGTCAAGAATCATAGTTCTATGGGAACTATGTCTTTATGGATATTTCATGTCTGGGTCAAAGATATGATTTTTTTTATTTCGTTACACGTTTTTACGAGAAAAATCACATTGATCTTATTTTTAACAGTTGAATTGTAAAATTCTTAGCGATTATTGGATAATACTATCAGCGATAATCAGGCTATAAGCCTGATTATCGCTATGTCGATTGCAAAAGTTTTAAATTTATCACAGGTCATATTTTACAAAATGCCATAGTTCCCATAGGACTATGGTTGATTGTTGGTATTCCGACAAGTTATTCTAAAGAGTGATGTTATTGTAATGCAGATATAAATCTAATAATTCAAATTTATGAACAACGCTTTACTGAAAGACAATCTTGCTGCAAGAGCAGTGGATTCTCAGACGCGGAAGGTGTTTTCAAGGTCCGGTCTTATAGCTGGATTATGTTTATCTTCCCTCGTTTCTTCGTATGCTATTCCAGGTGGAGTGGATGCAACGAAAGCAAAGAATGAAAGTGTTATGATCACTCAACAGGCTAAAAGGGTGTCGGGGGTTGTAACGGATAGTGCCGGAGAACCTATACCTGGTGCTAATGTCGTGCAGAAAGAAACCACAAATGGTACAGTTACCGATATGAACGGTAAGTATACCTTGGATGTACCTAACAATGCAACTTTGGTTATTTCTTTTATTGGTTATACTACGAAAGAAATTAAAGTAGGTAGCCAGTCTGTGTTGAATGTCAGTTTAGTAGAAGAGGCAATCGGTCTGAATGAGGTGGTTGCCATTGGTTATGGTTATGTAAAGAAGAAAGACCTGACCGGTGCTGTTTCGACTGTATCGGCAGATGACATGGTGCTGGGTGGTACGGTGAGTAACGCAGCCCAGGCATTGCAAGGTAAAACGGCCGGTGTGCAGGTATCGCAAAGTTCAAAAGCACCGGGTGGTACTATTGCGGTACGTGTCCGTGGCAATAACTCAATCTCGTCTACTAACGAACCACTTTATGTAGTGGATGGTTTCCCTTCTTCTGAAGGCTTGAATCTGAATCCGAATGATATTGAATCCATGCAAATCTTAAAGGATGCGTCGGCCACGGCTATTTATGGAGCACGTGGTGCGAATGGGGTCGTATTGATTACGACGAAACGAGGAAAAGCAGGCGAAAACAAGATTTCTTACAGTGGTTACTTGGGAACTCAGAAGGTGGATAATCCGTTTGAGTTTCTCAATGCAAAGGATTATATGAACTTGCAAAATGCATTGTATCAGGAAATTGATGGCCAAGAAGGCAACCCTAACGGAGTTTATACGCCCTCTCAATTACAGTCTACCGTAGATACTGATTGGTTGGATGTTTGTACACGCCTAGCTTTGGTACAAGATCATAATATCCAGTTCCGTGGAGGTTCTGAAAAGACAAAGGTATTGACCAGTTTAGGATATTATAAGCAAGAGGGTGTTTTGAAGAATACGGATTTTAACCGTATTTCAGGACGTGTGAATGTAGATCAAACCATTAACGATTTCATTAAAGCCGGTGCTACGATGTATGCCCACCGCGAACGTTCGAATGCTCAAACCTATAGCGGAAATATTTTGGGTGAGAACGTCATGTTGAGCGTGATGGAGTATGATCCTACGGTAAAACCTTATAATGAAGATGGTACGTATGGACGTGTTCCAGGTGGTCGTGGGGATAATCCATTGGCCAATTTGCTGGAACGTAAAAAAGAAATGGTAAATGACAAGTTCAACGGAACAGCTTTCCTTGAAGTCAATCCATTTGATGGATTTACGGCTAAGGCTACAGCCGGTGTCGAATTGTTGCATAATTTCAAAGGTTCTTATTTGCCGAAATCTACTACTTATGCAGGAGAAATAGAAGGGGGTATTGCTTCTACGTATGATTTCAGGTCAACTCGACAGGTGTTTGAAGGTATTTTAAATTATATGAAAACTTTCAACAATATACACGACTTGAATGTAATGTTGGGGTATTCGTATGAGAAGTACAGTGCGGAGTCTCGTTCGGCAAACGGAAAAGGTTTCTCTACCGACTTGTTTGAATGGAACAATTTGGGGGCAGCTTCGATTAAAGGAGTCTCTTCTTCTAAGACAGAGAATTTGTTGGCCTCATTCTTTGGTCGTGTAAATTATACGTTCAATGATAAGTATTTGGCAACGGTAACAGTTCGTCGAGATGGTTCTTCTCGGTTTGGAGCTAACAATCATTGGGGAACATTTCCTTCAGGATCTTTGGCATGGCGTGCCAGCGAAGAAGATTTTGTGAAGAATTGGGGTGTTTTCAGCAACTTGAAAGTACGTGCCGGCTATGGTGTTACTGGGAACGAACGTATTGGCGATTATGCATCGTATGCGTTGGTTTCTACCAATCATGTCACTTTAGATGGTTCAAACAATATGCCGGGTACGCATCTTAACCAAAGCAGTCCTGAAAATGCCAGTTTGAAGTGGGAAACGACAACTCAGTATAATGTCGGTTTCGATATGGGCTTTTTTAACAATCGTTTGTCTGTTACTTTAGATGGTTACTGGAAAAAAACAAAAGATTTGTTACTGAAAGTTTCCTTACCTTATTATACCGGTTTTACTTCCGGTCAGCAGAATGTTGGTGAGATATCGAATCGCGGTTTTGAATTGGATATTACTTCTCATAATTTGACTGGTGATTTCGTTTGGGATACAAAGTTTAATTTAGCACTCAACCGGAATAAGGTATTAGACTTAGGAAGTAGTGGTGACATACGTATCACTTCTTCAAAACCGATGGGAACTGTATCGGAAAATGATTATGCTATCGTACGTGAAGGAGAACCTCTGGGCTCTTTGTATGGATGGAAGTATATAGGTGTATTGCAAGAAGGTGAATCGTATGCTGCTCAACCGAATTCAAAACCAGGTGATCCGAAATTCGAGGATGTGAATAATGATGGTAAAATCGATGCAGATGACCGTACAATTATAGGCAATGCCAATCCTGATTTGATTTTTGGTTTGACCAATAACTTTGCCTGGAAAGGATTTGACTTGTCAATTTTCTTCCAGGGATCTATTGGCAATGATCTGTTAAACATGACACGTATGAATTTGGAGTGGAAACGTACTACAGACGCATTGAATCGTTGGACACCTTCAAACAAAAATACAGATATCCCGCGTAACGGTTTCTACTATTCGCAGTATGGCGGATATGTGAACGACCATTTTATCGAAGATGCTTCATTCCTTCGTTTGAAGAATTTGACATTGGGTTATACGATTCCGTTTAAAAAGATAGTAAGTTCTTGCCGGGTTTATTTCTCAGCCGAGAACTTGTTTACAATCACAGGTTATTCCGGTTGGGATCCGGAAGTGGATACAAAAGCTAACGAGGCTGCCCAGTCAGGTGGAAGCCAACAAACGGCAAATGCTGGTGCAGGTATGGATTTCAATGCTTATCCTGCTATGCGTACTTATACGGTAGGTTTGAATATTACGTTCTAATGGAAAGGAGAATTTGAAAATGAATTGTAAGAAATATTTATTAGGTCTGGTTACGATGGGGTTGGTTACGGCTTGTACCGATCTGGATCCTGAAATATATAGTAATTTGACGACAACGAATGCTTATAGTACGGAGTCGGATATTGAAGCAGCCGTCGTGGGTTTATATTCGGATATGAATCCTTATCCGGGAGATGCTTGGTTATATTACGGGGGGTATATGATTATGATTACCGATTATGCTACCGATATAGGTTATTCTACAGCGGCTGGCGACCCGACTAAACTGAGTAATATGACGTATGATGCCAGCAACCGCTATTTCAGTAACAACTGGAGGGATATGTATAATGTGGTATCGAATGCCAATACGATTTTAGATAATGTGGATGCTGTCAATATGTCGGAAGAAAAGAAGAATCTGGTGAAGGGGCAGGCTAAATTTTTGCGTGCAATGGCTTATCGTGATTTGACAGATGCATGGGGAGCAGTTCCTTTTATCACTTCGTTGGTGAAGAATCCTTTTACAATGAATGATGCGACATTGACTCCGGTATCCGAAATTGAAGCGACATTGATTTCTGATTTGAAAGAATGTATCAACCTTTTACCTGCTAGCTGGAGTGGTCAGGATTTGGCTCGTGCCACAAGTGGAGCCGCCGCTACGTTGCTGGGAAAGATCTACTTGCGTAATCATGATTATGCGAATGCGAAAACATATATCGACATGGTGTTGAACAGTGGCCAGTATGAATTGGAAAGTGATTTCAAATATGTATGGTCGGAAAACAACAAATATGGAAAGGAAATGATTTTTGCCTTATTGCATGAAACGGGAAATAATGCTGCCGAGATTGCCTGTCACTTTGGTCCTTCGGATCATCCGGAAGTACCGGGACGTTGGCAATATTATGGCGTATCCCTTCCGTTTTGGCGTAGTTATGACAAAGAAGATCCACGCCGTGAGTTCTTTTATTATGATTATACGGGAGATGCAAAACGGGATGATCAATCTGATTACGGTTTCCATTACATGGTTCCGGAAGAGGGGGTAACGGTTGTTCCGAATGATACGACCAAGTATATGCAAAATGTAGCTACCATGAAATATACGTACGACATGATTTCAGATGCTTATTATGATGGGCGTACGATTTGTATTTTCCGCTTGTCGGATGTAATCCTTTGTAAGGCGGAAATTGAGAATAACTTGAATGGTCCGGCTGCAGCTCTTCCTTACTTGAATCAGATTCGTGCTCGTGCCGGTGCTCCGGAATATGGAAAGCATAATCGTTTCCCAGCTCCTTCAACAAAAGAAGCAATGAATGATGCTATTCTTAAAGAACGTGGTTATGAACTTGTGTTTGAATTCCAGCGTCGTGCAGACTTGATTCGTTTTGGAAAATATGAGGAAGTCGTAAATGCGCATTTAAAGAAGCTGGGTATCGCTCAGCCGACAAATGTAACTTCTAGTTTGCGGTATTTCCCGTATCCGTTGAATGATGCTCAATTGAATCCGAATTTGGCAGCAGAGAATCCTTCACGGTTGCCGAAATAAATAATCTTCAAGGGGGGGGCTGTATTCCTTAATTCCGACTTTTGACATGCCCCCCTTACATTTAATTAATACATAAGATCGATATGAAGCGTTTGATAGGAATTGTTGTTGCCATCTGTTTGTTGTCAGCTATTTTTATATGGATTGAAAAGAATACATTGAGATCGATAACTCTGACTTCACCTCGTAATACAGCCATGTATAATAAGGTAGATGTTTCAATAGCCAAGCCAGCTCCTGTATATATTGAATATACGGAAAAAAAGACCGGGAAGTCTTATCGGACCCGAACTTCTCCGGCGGATACGCTTCATCATTTGGATTTGTTACTTTTGAAGGCTAATACCGAATATACTTATCGAGTGGTTATCGATAACCTTTTTAAGCAAAAATCAAAAGAACTGACTTTTAAAACTCGTGAGCAGTCTTCTTGGTTGGTCAATCATTGGTTTAATGAACTACATCCGCATGACACAACGGCTTTGGGGGATGGGATGATATTAATTTGTTTTGGTCGTTTGCCTGGCTACATGGCATTGATTGACAATGAGGGTGAAGTACGTTGGGTTTGGCAGGTGGATGATATTGGAGTACGTGCAGCTTCTATTACGCCGAGAGGTACATTCCTGGCAATGCTGCGTCCGTTTGTGAAGGACGTAATAGATGATTATACGATGACTCCGGAGCAAGTACGCAACGATGAACATAAAAAACCGATGCGTCGAGGTTCGATTGGGTTTGCCGGCGGAACCGGGCTGGCGGAAGTATCTCTGACGGGCGAAACGATGTGGCGCCTAGACTTGGATAAAATAGAAAAGGAAAAGGATTATCAGGTGATTCATCATGATGTATTAATGGATAAAGACCATCATATACATACATTGTACCGTCCGAAGAAGATTGCTACAATATCCGTAAACAGTAAAATGGAAACGGATACGTTAGGGGGCGATGGCATTATGGTTATCGATACACTGGGGAATGTGTTAAAGACATGGTCTGCCTGGGATGTATGGGATATAGAGAATGATCCGTATATCGGAGAATACCGATACGATCGTTTTCATATCAATGGGCTTTGTTTTGATAGAGACGATAATTATTTATTATCGGCCCCTATTGAAGATCAGATTTGGAAGGTGGATGCCAAAAGCGGTGAACTGGTCTGGCGTTTTGGGAGGGACGGAGACTTTAGAATGGATACAACGGCTTATTTCTCTTTCCAACATTCACCTTATATTATGGAGAATGGCGATCTGATGCTTTTCGATAATGGTTTACATAATCAACGTTCCGGAGGTAAGGCTTTCCGGTTGGATGAAGAGAACCGTACGGCCCAAATAACAATCAATGCTTTATTACCTGCCGATAAATATACTTCGCGGATGGGCAATGCCTCTATTTTGCCGAATGGGAACTTACTGCAATGTAGCTCGAAGACCGGTTCGGTGATGGTTACGGATAAGGAAGGAAAGGTTCTTTGGGAAAGTGTCCTGCATTTTGCTCCTTATCGGGCAGTGTATGTTCCGGTAGAAACCTGGGATAAATATTTTAAAGAAATCAAGTAATATGGAACGTGCATCGCTATCCTATATCTTCTTTACATTCCTGAAATTGGGAGCTACGGCATTTGGCGGTTATATGTCGCTAGTGGCTATCGTACAGAAGCAGTTAGTGGAAGTAGACAAGAAACTGAAAGAAGAAGATCTGCTGGATGGGATTTCCCTGACCTCCGTACTGCCAGGACCCGTAGCCGTAAATACGATTGCCTATGTCGGGTACCATTTAAGGGGGATACCGGGGGCGGTTGTGACTTTTGCCGGAATCATTATTCCCTCGTTCTTACTGGTTATATTTCTTTCGTGGTTGTATTTCTCCTACGGAAATATACCTGCGGTAAAGAATGTGTTCAGCGGAATCACTCCGGCTATTACTGCTTTGATCGTTACGGTGGCTATCGGGATGACACGTAAGACGATCAAATTACCTGCCCAATGGGTTCTTTGCCTGCTGGCGGCTTTGTTGCTGATTTTTATCGGTGGTTTTACGGTTACTTTTCTGTTGATTATCGGTAGCGGGATAGTCGGCGGTTTCTTGTTTCGCCAGTCTGTGGGACAAGAGTTGATATCAGATGGGGAGAAGCGGACAGGTAGCAGGCAGCTGATGACTTCCGGGATTGTTCTTTTGCTATTACTCTGTATCTTACTTTGGGGAGGACAATATCCGGGTGCTCCAGAAGGTATTCAGATTGTATCGACCTTCTCCGGTATCAGCCTGACTTTGTTCGGAGGAGGATATGTTGTTATTCCGGCTTTGCATGAGTTGTTCGTGGAGAACTTGAACTGGCTGACCTCGGCTGAGTTTGCCGACGGGATAGCGATAGGGCAGATCACTCCCGGACCGATATTTATTACAGCGACCTTCATCGGGTATAAAGTGGCAGGTATCACGGGGGCGTTGCTGGCAACGTTGGCGATGTTCACTCCGCCGGCTGTATTAACTGTCTTATTATCCCGTTTTGTAAAAATACTGAATCAGTCATCCGTTGTAAAAGCAGCCATGAAAGGGGTACGGGCGGCTGTTATCGGAATGATCTTTGCTTCAGCCGTTACGATCGGACAGACGATTATGCTGTCGGTTGTTTCGGTTATTATCTTCCTGGTTACATTTTTTATTTCACTAAAATACACAATCAGTCCGGTTTACCTGATCATCGGAGCAGGCGTGGCGGGCTTTATCTTATTCTAATTCTATGAATACAATACAAGGTATACAAATGATTGGAACCCAGCGATCCGGATCCAATCTGTTGCGTGTCATGCTAGATGGAATCCGGGAGATCGCTGCTCCCCATCCTCCGCATATTCTTCAGCGTTTCTTGCCATTGCTTCCCAAATATGGCGATTTGACGGATCAGTCTAATTTTTATCGGTTGGCACAGGATGTGTGCGAGTTAGTCACAGTGAATCCGGTTCCCTGGGAAGGTATTACGATTCGTGCAGATGAAGTGGTAGCAGCCTGCAGGCAACAAACGTTGTATGAGTTGTTCCGGGTGATTTATGAATCAGCAGCCCGTCAGACCGGAGCTTCTTTCTGGTTATGTAAAAGCATGAAAAATATGCTGTATGCAGAAGGCATTGAATCTACCGGGATTTCTCCTTATTATATCTATCTATACCGGGACGGTCGTGATGTCGCTCTTTCGTTTAAAAAGGCTATTGTCGGAGAGAAACATATTTATGCACTGGCTGAAAATTGGAAAAAGGATCAGGAAGCTGCTCTCCGTTTGAAGGACAGGACGGCGGCCGATCATTTCTTTATGCTGAATTACGAAACACTTATTGCCAGTCCGGAAAAAGTGATGCGGCAGCTTTGCAATTTCCTGCATCTTCCTTATTCTGATAGGGTGATGGATTATTATAAGAGCCGCGAGTCTAAAAATACAGCGGTTGCAGGCAAAATGTGGGCAAATGTAACCAAACCGATCCTGAAAGACAATACAAAAAAGTTTCTGCGTGAATTATCTTCCGAAGATATTGCTATCTTTGAATCCGTAGCCGGAGATCTATTGCAGCAACTGGGGTATTCCTTATATACTCCCCTTGATCTGTTAAAAGGCAGTTTCTCTGACGAGGAAATAGTGTTTTTTAATGAGGAAAACATACGTTTGAAGAATGTCTTTATCCAGCAGGCTGATCCGGCCGATCTGGCGAAAAGACGTCCGCAGGATGAATTGATCAATCGTATAAAGCAATATTAAAGATAAATACTAGTACACATGAAACAATTGCTATTTACACTTTTTTGCCTGTTTGCCTATAGTAGTTTGCAGGCACAGGCTGTACCCACAGACGAACTTTATGGGGTAGGTATATGGAATGCCGATTCATTGGGAAACCATCGGGTAATTGTCTCTGTAGATAAACCGGCCGATGCTGTATTGGCAACGATCGACTGGCGTCGCCGCGATCTGAACCCGGAAGCAAAAAATCTGATCGTTGTGGATGCTGCAACCGGTGAACGTATTACGAATGTATGCCGCTTTACTATCGACCGGGAGCAGGGAGAGGTGGTTTTCCAGCCGCAGACTGTTCCGGGAGAATATTATATCTATTATCTGAAGAATGTAATGAGCGGTAGTCCTTACTATCCGACCGTTAATTATCCGGCTTTCGAGAATACGGCCTCGGCTGACTGGGTAAAGAAAAATAAACTGTCTGGGAAGAAAGCACCTGCCCTTCCGGCGGCTAAAGTCGTACAGTTCCAGGCAATCAATGAGTTGAACAGCTTCTATCCGATGGAAGTGATCGCTACATCGAACGAGACTGCCCGATTATTAAAAGAACATCCCGGGGAGAAATATATTCTCTTTACGGAAGACCGCAAATTCCCCATCCGTATGACAACGGATATTCCTTATAAATGGATTGCTGACAATCGGCATGATTTCTTTAACGGGCAGGCGGATAAGGGAGAGTATTATGTCTTTCAGTTAGGTGTTTGGGCGGCACGTTCGAATGTAGAGAATCTGCATGTCGATTTCTCTGCCCTTACGAATAAAGCGACCGGCGAGCAGATACCAGCCTCCTCATTTACCTGTTTCAATACGGAAGGGACGGATGTGACCGGTACCGTCTTTGAAAAGAATTGCTCTGTGGATAAGGGTAAAGTGCAGGCATTATGGGTTGGAACCCAGTTGCCGGAGCATCTTTCTGCAGGTACTTATCAGGGAACAGTGACTGTCTCTGCCGCCAATGCCGAAAGCAAGACCGTACAGGTCTCTCTGAATGTTTCGGAAAATGTAATTGCCAATCATGGAGATAATGAACCTTGGCGTCATTCCCGTCTGCGTTGGCTGAACTCGCAGATCGGTTTTGATGATGAGGTGATTGCCCCTTATACGCCGCTAGTGATGAAGGATAAAACGATCAGCTGCCTGGGACGCGAGATTAAACTCTCTGACTTAGGTTTGCCGGAACATATTACCAGTTATTTCAAAGAGACTATGACGGGCATCGGTACGAATGGCCGTAGTGTATTGGCTGCTCCTATGGAACTGGCTGCCGATGGCGGTGCATGGGAAAACCTGAACTTCGAAATCACCAAACATAAACAAGGTGCAATCGCCTGGAAAGCCCTTAACCAAAACAGCCGTTTCCTGATGGACCTGGAAGGAGAGATGGAATCGGATGGAAACATAGCATATAAAGTGACATTGGTCGCCCGTGAAGATGCTTCTGTGGAGGATGTAGCGTTGCGGACACATTTAGCATCCGGTGTCGGACGTTATATGATGGGTTTGGGAGAGAAAGGAGGTTACTGTCCGAATGATCTTCGCTGGAAATGGGATGTAGAGAAAAACCAGGATGCTGTTTGGGTGGGTGATGTCAATGCCGGTATCCAGATCCGCCTGTATGATAATAAATACGAACGTCCGCTGAATACCAATTTCTATCATCAGAAACCGTTGCACATGCCGGTATCCTGGTGTAATGCCGGAAATGGAGGTATCGATATTCATAATGCTGCCGATGGAACACGTATTAATGCTTATTCCGGTAAGCGCAGCGTGAAAAAAGGAGACCGGCTGTATTATTATTTCAACCTGGCGTTGACTCCGTTCCGTCCGATTGATACGGATAAACAATGGCGCGAACGCTATCATCATAACTATGAGTTCCTGGATGGTATACAAAAGCGAGGTGCCAATGTCATCAATATCCATCATGCGAATGCTATCAATCCGTTCATCAACTATCCGTTCCTGCGTACCAAAGAGATGAAAGCGTACATCGATGGTGCTCACGCCCGCGACATGAAGGTGAAAATTTACAATACCGTTCGTGAGTTGTCCAACAGCTGTGTGGAAATGTTTGCTTTGCGTAGTCTGGGGAACGAGATCTTCTCGGAAGGTCCCGGTGGCGGCTTCTCCTGGTTACAGGAACATTTGGACCAGAATTATATCGGCGCCTGGTTTGTACCCGGACTGAAAGATGCAGCGATTGTGAACAGTGGCATTTCCCGCTGGCATAACTATTATCTGGAAGGTCTCGACTGGCTGATGAAGAACGTCGGTATCGACGGGCTGTATATCGATGACCTGGCTTTCGACCGGATGACGATGAAACGTATCCGCAAAGTGATGAACCGTACGAATCCGGGAGCTATGATCGACCTGCATTCTGCCAATCAGTATAACCCGAAAGACGGTTTTGCCAATAGTGCCAATCTGTATCTGGAACATTTCCCCTACCTCGACCGTCTGTGGTTCGGTGAATACTTCAATTATGATTTCCCGCCGGAGTTCTGGCTGGTTGAAGTTTCCGGTATTCCTTATGGTTTGATGGGCGAGATGCTGGAAGGAGGCGGTAATCCGTGGCGCGGCATGCTGTATGGCATGACAGGACGTAGTCCTCGTGTGGATAACGGACCGCTGTGGAAACTGTGGGATTCTTTCGGTATGCAGAATAGTGAAATGATCGGTTACTGGGTGAAAGACAATCCGGTGAAGACGGGTAGCGAAAAGACGTTAGCGACCGTTTACAGCCACATGGGTGATAAAGCACTGATCTCATTGGCTACCTGGGAAGATACGGATGCCAAAGTGAAGCTTTCCATCGACTGGGCTAAACTGGGTCTCGATCCTTCGAAAGTGACATTGCATGCCCCGGCTATCGAGAATTTCCAACAGGAAACAACCTGGAAACCCGGCGATGAGATTGTTGTTCCGAAAGGGAAGGGCTTGTTAATTATTGCAAAATAACCTCTTCCGATATAGTATAATTTACCGGAAATGTACTCTTTAATCGTATATAAGGAGGATTAAACTCCTTATATACATTATTGTCCATATAAATGAATTACCATGAAAAAGATGCTCATCCTTCTTTGTGCAACCTCTTTGTTGCAACCCTTGTTTGCACAGCAAGCGACTGTAACCGAGACAGTAGAGACAGTTAAAACCTATCCTTTCTCTGATCCTGATCCGGTGGCTGATCCCTCCGATCTGTTTTATCCTTATTTCCGTTTTGATGGTTTTTCTGCTAAAGGAATCAACCGGCAATGGAAAGTAGTCTCTCTTGAAAATGATTATATCAAACTGACCCTCTTCCCCGAGATAGGTGGAAAGATCTGGGGAGCCGTAGATAAAACGACGGGTAAGGAGTTTATCTACAACAACCACGTCGTGAAATTCCGTGATATTGCGATGCGTGGTCCGTGGACATCAGGCGGTATCGAGTTCAACTTCGGTATCATCGGTCATGCACCGACTTCCAGTACGCCGATCGACTATGTGACCCGACAGAAACCGGATGGAAGCGTGAGTTGTTATGTATCCTCCTATGAACTGGTTACTCGGACACTGTGGACTGTGGAGGTGAATCTTCCGAAAGATAAGGCTTACTTTACGACGACAACGACCTGGCATAACAGTTCATCCATTGACCAGCCTTACTATCAATGGATGAATGCCGGCTATCCGACAGCGGGGAATGCCGAGTTCTGCTATCCCGGAACCAATTATATCGGACACGGAGGCGAACTCCATTCGTTTCCTTTGGATGAACAGGGCCGGGATATCTCCTGGTATGAAAAGAACGACTTCGGTAATTCCAAATCGTATCATATTGTAGGGAAGTATAACGATTTCTACGGTGCTTACTGGCACGACAACGATTTCGGCTCTATCCATCATGCGGATTATGACGAGAAACTGGGAATGAAAATTTTCCTTTGGGGACTTTCCCGGGAGGGAGGTATCTGGGAAGATTTGTTGACGGATACGAACGGGCAGTATATCGAACTGCAATCGGGTCGCATGTATAACCAGCCGGCTTCCAATAGTAGCTTAACTCCTTATAAACATACGGCATTCGGTCCGCAGGCGACCGACAGGTGGACTGAGTACTGGTTTCCGGTAAAAGGAATAAAAGGAGTCTCAAAGGCGAGCCGTATCGGAGCGCTTAACGTGTTGAGGGAAGATGGCTTTCTGAAGTTATATTTCTCTCCTTTGCAGAAATTATCTACAACCATAAAACTCTATGAAGGAGAAAAGGAAATGAACTCCATCCCGTTGAACTGCGGTGTACTGGAAACCTGGAAAGATTCTATCCCATTGAATAAGGCTGTTGCCGCCGGTCGACTGAAAGTCGTCGTAGGCGAAGACTTGTTGGTGTATTCGGAAGTACCTTCGGATAACATCACCAGTCGCCCGAAACAACTGCCTGCCGATTTTGACTGGAGTTCGGCATATGGTCTTTATACGCAGGGAGAGCAATGGATGAATCAGAAAGTACTCGACAAGGCAGAAAAGTTTTTACTGGCTTCCCTCAAAAAAGATCCTTATTTCGTGCCTGCACTGACTGATCTGGCTTCCCTCTATTATCGTCAGGGACGTTATGACGAAGCGCTTGCCCGTTGTAAAACAGCGTTAAGCATTAACACGTACGATGGAGATGTCAACTATCTGTATGGATTATGCAACATGGCATTGGGAAATCATACGGATGCCAAAGACGGCTTTTCTGTAGCTTCTTATTCTCCGAGAGTCCGTAGTGCAGCCTATGAGAAATTAGCTGAAATGTACCTGATGGATAGGAACTGGGCAAAGGCTGAACATTATGCCTTGAGAAGTAAAGAGTTCAATCAAATGAATCTGAGTGCTGACCATGTTTTAATGGTGGTTTATCGTAAGACGAACCAGCCGGAGAAAGCTAAAGCGCTTATCGATCCGTTGCTGGAAGACCTTCCGCTGTATCATGCAGCACGTTTTGAACAGCTCTACCAGGGGGAAGGCTCCGGTCATCCTATCGATGATCTTCAGTCGTTGATTCGCAACGAACTGCCTTTCGAAACCTATATGGAACTGGCTGAATGGTATGAATCGGTCGGTTGCACAGAAGAAGCATTGTCTCTCCTGTCATGTGCAGGTAACTATCCGATTGCTCTTTACAAACAGGCTTATTTATTGCATCAGGCTGGCAACGACGATGAAAGCCGCGGAATGTTGCAACGCGCCGGAGCTCTCTCTCCGGCAATGGTATTTCCTTTCCGTCCTTCTTCTTTAAAAGCGTTGGAATGGGCGAAGACGGTACAGCCGGACTGGAAGATCGATTATTATGAAGCTTTGATCCGGTGGGCTAACCAGGATAAGGCAAAGGCGTTGGAGCTGCTGGAGAATTGTGGTGAAGCCGACTATGCACCATTCTATTTAAGCCGTGCCTCTTTAAAAGAGGGCGAATCCCGGTTGGCTGACCTGTTGAAAGCAGAGCAGATAGAGATGTCATGGCGTACCGGATTTGCTTTGATCAACCACTATGTCGCCAATAACCAGTGGCAGAAAGCTGTTGAGACAGGAAAGAAGTATACGAAGAAGTATCCGTCGAACTATTATATTGGTTTGAAATATGCAAAGGCTTTATGTGAGACAGGCCAGTATCAACCTTGTATCTCTCTGTTGAGCCGGATGCAGGTTCTTCCGAATGAAGGTTCGTATGCAGGACGCGCTGTTTATCGCGAGGCTAATTTGTACCGGGCAATGGAACAACTGAGCCATAAGAATTATAAACAGGTAGTGAAGAGTGTGGAGACATCAAAAGAATGGCCGGAGAATTTGGGTGTCGGAAAACCATACGACAATATGATTGACAACCGTCTGGAGGATTATCTGGAAGCAAAAGCAGCGGCAGGGCAGGGAGATAGCCGAAAAACATCTGCTTTATTAGCTGCCGTAGCCGACTATACGATATCCCGTTCTCATTTTGAGTCTGGTAATCTGTTAAGTGCATTGGCTTTGCGCGAGTCAGGAAAAGTGCAGGAAGCAGATCATATGGTAGCTGCCTGGAGCACAGATTTCCCTGAAAATCGTGTAGTCCAATGGTGTACGGCTATTTATCGGGGAGAAAAAGAAAAGGCTGTGGGAATGCTTCAGTCGCGTAATGACCAAACGAATACGACACCCTGGGAGGCATCTTTCCGTGATTCTAATTTCGATTTGATCGTTCGTTTGTTTTCAACAGAACAGTGATATTTATATGATGGTCGTATAGAAATTGAATTAAATGAATATCATGTATAAAATAATTAATACATTATTTACTCTGCTGTTGATCTTGCCGGTAATGGGACAAACGTCTGATCTCAACAATTCTTTTAGGATAACAGCAAATCGTGAAGATGGTCGTTTCTCAAGTTCAAGAGGAGCTGTCCAATATATGTTGAAGCAGAAACCTGCGTTTACTTTCAATCCGGCATTTACGGCGACGGAGTTTAAGAAATGGCAGTTGGGCTTGTGTTCCACTATGAAAGAATTGATACGTTTTCCGGAAGTGAAAGACCAGCCCGCCCCAGTACGTATCAAAATGGTACAGAGGGATGGCTATCGGGTGGAGAAATGGGAGTCTTATCCGTTGCCAGGAAGCGTTGTTCCTTATCTGGTATTGATACCTGACGGGATCGATACTACTCAGGATAAGGTGCCTTCTGTGCTTTGTATACCGGGTTTTGGTGGCAGTAAAGAGGAACTGGCGGGTGAGACGGAGGGTGATTACGGTTTGACATCGTTGCCTGTTAAGCCGATGCGAAAGAATGCGATGGCTTTGCGTTATGTAAAGAAAGGTCTGGTTGCGGTTGCTGTAGATAACCCGTCGTGCGGCGAGCTTTCTGACAACGGGTATTTCGATTATCTCAATACTTCGCGTATCTTATTGGAAGTGGGATGGAGCTATCTAGGGCTGACTGCTTGGCAAGACTGGAATATTCTGAACTGGATGAAAGCACAGAGCTATATAGATAAAGAACGAGTCATTATCAGTGGCTTTTCTTTGGGGACCGAGCCGTTGATGGTCTTAGGAGTTTTGGATCCGTCTATCTATGCCTTTGTATATAACGATTTTCTGTGTCGTACACTTGAACGGATTTTGGTGATGACAAAACCAGATGAGAAGGGGAGGCGACCTTTTCCGAATTCTATCGAGCATTTGATACCTGGTTTCTTGACACAGTTTGATTTTCCTGATTTGGTCGCTGCCTTGGCTCCCCGCCCTGTTATTTGTACCGAAGGAGGACTTGACCGTGACTTTGAGCTGATAAAGGAAGCCTATCGGATAGTAGGTAAACCGGATAATTTTACGTTCTATCATTATAAGAAGTTTGCCAACCCGAAAGACCGACAGCAGATAGATCGAGTACCCGAGGGCATTGATCTGGATACATTCTTCCAAGTAGTTAATGTCGATCCAAAGAATCATTATTTTAAAGCAGAATTGGTGTTGCCATGGATAGACAAGGTGTTGAAATAGATTTTTTAATTTATTTTGGTTCTTCGTCACTTTCGGGGCAGCAAATATGCTAAAGGGCTTTATATATGGACTATGCCAGCATATTTGAGGGAATAAATATTCAGTGTTATAAAATGGAGTTAGGGACATTTACTGAATATCCCTAATTAATAATATGTTGTTTATGTGAATTATGCCCCCAAAAAACATATGAACAGACAGAAGCAGTTTTTGTTAAAAACGAAATATTTCCCCGAATAAAAAAACAGAGTATAAAATCCCTCCAAACAAGGCAGAAAAGCAGTCCGACATCCCTGTCACAGTTCCTTGACATCCGGATCTCCCACCTTCCAGCATCTGGATCTCAAAGCTCCGACATCCGGGTCTCAGGAAGCTTTTCAAATTGTTTTCCCAAAAAAGGCTTGATTATGTGACAAAATAAATGGCTTTAGCATATTTTCCATCTAAGGAATACTGATCTTTAATTTGATATTTGACTGATCTATAGCTATTTTTCGTTTTAAATCATGATGGTATATGATGAATAATAGTTAAAAATTAAAACCATCATACCTTAACATGTTGTTTTCAAACAATATAACTTCATTTATGATCGTATAATAGTTATTGTTCCCGAAAACTTTTATTAATAAGAAATCTCGTTCACATAGGCACGTTGGCCTTCCATATAGCTCACCCCAATCAAGTGCCCATCAAGGAAGAGAGCGATCTCCTCTATAACACATACCCTAAATCGTTCGTTATATGACGTAGACTATCAAAGGTTTCCACCGGGCTCGCAATCAAACAAACTTCTCCCTCTTTTGCAAGTTCAGAAGCCCGATCAGCATCCAGATGGTACTGGCGACCAGGAGGAAGATGCGACTTTTGATGATGATGCTTTCCCAGATGACCGGCAGGGAATTGCGGGGGATGGAGAAAGGATTGAGGAGGATATTCCAAAAAGAACGCTCAATAAGAGGCGTATTGCTGAAGATCAACAGGGCGATGCCGATGATAATCATCAAAACGGCAGTTCCGTTACCACTGCGGGTAATGGTGGAAAACATGAAGGCGAGGTTCCCGAAAAAAAGGATCGGGAACATCAGCTGAGCCGACATCTCAAGAAGGTTGACAGGATAAAGCAAGAGCGTAGCCAACCAGGAAAAGACGATCAGGATCACGAAGATCGCCACGTAGATCATCAGTAGACGGACACCCCATACCTTATATTTATAGTCGGGGATGCCGAAAAGGATTTCCAGTATCCGGCTATCCTCATCGTTCTGGATACCAAAAACAGCAGGATAGAACACCAACAGGACACAGGGGAACATCAGGAGGTTGTAGACCACCCCTTCATTGACCTCCGATCGGCTCCAAGCAATCTGGAACATGAAATAGGCAAAGAACAGAAATGCCGCCAGGAGAAACCATATGAATTTCCCGGCAAAGATAATCTTCAGGTTATATTTTACCAAGCGAGGCAAGAGATATATGAATTGTTTCAGTGTCATAATGATTTATGATTTGAGATTTATGATTTACCATCGACGCATAAATCATAAATTTTTAAAGTTCTTTCAACAAGCAAAGATAAGCATCTTCCAAGTTCGGTTCCACTTGTACCGCTCCATCATACGGAGAGGTGGTCGAGAGGTAACGGACCCGGATACGGTCGTCTTTTTGGATATGGTTGACGATCCGGGACTTATCCAATGCCTGTTCAAATTCTGTCTTACCGATATCGAACTGCCAGACCTTTCCTGCCGCCATGCCGACCATATCAACCGGATCGCCAAAATACTTTAGGCTGCCTTTGTTGATCACGACCACCTGGCTACATGAACTGGATATGTCTTCGATGATATGAGTAGAGAAGATCACGATACGATCCTTGCTCAACTCCACCAACAGGTTTCGGAAACGGATGCGTTCGCGCGGGTCGAGTCCGGCAGTAGGTTCGTCTACCACTAAAATACGTGGCAGGTGCAACAGAATCAGAGCGATACCGATACGTTGTTTCATACCGCCGGAGAAAGAACCGATTTTCTCATCTTTACGGTCGAACATATGGACGGCGCGGAGGACATACTCCAACCGCTCACGGCGCAGCTCGGGATTGACGAGGCCCTTCAAGATCGCCTGATAATCGAGAAATTCCCAAGATGACATATTCTCGTATGTCCCGAACTCCTGTGGCAGGAAACCGATCAGGCTCTGCAGTTCCTCCCGGTAGACACGCGTATCCAGTCCGTTGATCCAGATACTGCCGTAGCTCTGTTCCAAAATGCCGCAGATGATACGCATCAGGGTGGACTTACCTGCTCCGTTCGGTCCCAAGAGGCCGAACATACCTGTACGGATCTCGAACGATACGCCTCGGAGTGCCTTGAACGGCTGCCGACGTTTCCCGATCAGCGGAATACTTTTCACCATACGGAACCACGAACGACGCAGCCCGGCGAAACGTCCTTTTACACGCTCGATATTGATTTCCTTCTCGTACAGATAGCCAGAAGTCACATAGATTGCTATGCAGAACGCCCACAACACCCCGATCGTCCCCACCAAGTTCGGATTATCCAATTTGTGGAACAGACCAAAAAGGATCAGTGGAGGAAGGCCCCAAAAGATGATCCGGTTAACGTATTTCACCGTCCGGCTTCCTGCAAACCGTCCATAGAGATATTCACGTACCTTGCGCCACAGGTAAAGCGTTGCGGCGTAGACTGCGAAAGAGAGAAGAAATATCCACAACCTGTTCCCGACAAAGAACCAGGTGAACCAGACGCCGAAACCTAACAGGACGAACTGCCAGCCCAGTTCCATAAAGAATCCTCTTTCTCGCGTCTGAAGCGGGATCGCAGAAGCACCAGTGGTATCCGCATAATCAGAGGAGGTATCAGGACTGATCTTTTGCGATCCCATGTCAGGCACGGGAACGGGACAGTCATCCGGCAATCCGGCAGGTATAAGGTAGTTTTTCTCCAAACCTAACCGTCGACGGATCAGCAGGCCACTCTTCCACTGGCGGCTGACACGTCCCGGCCAGTCGTATATCTTCACCAGGTTGCGGACGGATATATGGATGTCCGTCTCCGGATCGATCACCTTCGAACGGGCACGGCGGAGACTTGTCTGCATAAAATAGGTCACTCCCGGAATACCGGCCAACAACAACACCCCATAGACGGACTGCCACAGGAGGCCACCACCATAAAACCAGATACAGCCGGCTCCTGCCATAAAGAGCAAACCGTGCAGAACCCATACTTTCGCGGACAGCTCCTTGTACCATTGTAGCGTGTTTTCCAGTCCCATACAAACGGTAGGGATCAGGATCAGCGTCAACAATGCAGAGAAGGAAAGACCGCCGATCACAGTAATGGCAAACGGTGCACCGATCGCTCCGGCATACTCAGAGTTACCCATCGCCATCGGCAACATGGCTACGATCGTCGTGATGGAAGTAATTAGGATCGGGCGAATACGTGACAGCCCAGCCGTCATCAACGCCCTGTTGCGGCGATAACCTCGCCGGCGGAGAATGTTGGCATAATCGATCAGGATAATACCGTTGTTCACCACTACTCCCAGCAGGATCAGAAACCCGATCATCACGTTCGCATTGTTCAGCAGGCTGTTGCCCGTCAGCAACAACGCCAGCAGCGAACCGATCGCAGCCAGCGGGATGGAGAACAGCAGGACGAACGGCGTCACAAAGGACTCGAACACCGAAGCCAGGATCATAAAGATCAGGATAAAGGCAGCCAACAGCAGAAACTTGAAGTCGGCAAACATATCTTCCTCGTGAAACACTTCGACCGCCACGCCCGAAGGCAGGTTATAACCCGACACCAACTGGTCGATATCCGACCGGTAGCCTTCGAGGAGGTCTCTCGACTCTTCAACGTCGCGCGAGAAAGAATAGAACAACTCAATCTGCTTGTCCTGGTTCACACGGGTGACACGGGCACGCCCGCGGCCATAATTGACGGAGGCGATATCTTCCAGCCTGTGCAGGCTGCCGGAAGCGCTTGGTATATGCACTTCGCGCAGGTCGTCCACCGTCTTGTCCCGATTCTTGCCAGCCTCTTCCTCCTCTACCGTCCGGTTACGGATGATGATATCGTAGGTATCCTCCCCCACCTTGAAAGAAGTCCCGGACGAAATCTCCGGGTTCAGAGACGTGAGGCCGGAAGCTATGTTCTGGCGAGAGATATCGTAGGAGGTCAGCAGGATCGGGTCGAAACCGAGACGAATCTCCGGCTGCGGGCGACTGTAGGAGACACGGGTATTGCGGATGAACTCCTGTTCGTCGAGGTAATAGCGGAAATCCTCCGCCACCCGCTGCATAAGGTCAAAATCAGAGCCTTTGATCACAATGCGTTCGCGGTTCTCACCGATACCCAAAAGACGCATGAAGCTCCCCATGCCACCCATCATATCCCCGGAGCCGCCTCCCCCTCTGCTCCCACCGCTTCCGGCTTCAGAAAGTGATATTTCGGCGCCGTTGATGGTACGGAGGCGAGTTTGCACATCGGATTTAATGTCAGTGATGCTGCGCTTCCCGATCTGGCGGTAATCTTTTTTGAGAACAAGTGTCAGCTCGGCGTCCGTTTCCCGGATACGGCTGATCAGATCTTGTTTCTCCGGAAACCCGGCAAGGCGTTCCTCGATGACACGAACGACCTGGTCGGCATTCTCCAGCGTGCTGCCGGTCGGCATCGTCACATAGATGCTGAAACGGTCGCTCTCCACCTCTTTTCGGTCCTGGATATTCAGGGAGACAGAAAGGATCAAGCAAAGGAACAGCAGGATGACGGCCCCAAAGACCGTCACACCGGGATTCCTCATGCAGGTCTTCAACAACACCAGATAGATTTGTACCGGCCGCTGCGTGACAGACACTTTTTCATAAAAGACCGTGCCCCTATCCGGCTTCCTCAGTACCGTATAGGTAGCCATCGGAATGAAAAGGAGGGCGACAGCGAGAGAGATCAGGAGAGTCGAGATGATGGAAACGCCGATATGGTGTCCCATCAGCTTGATCAAAAAATTATCGGAAAAGACGAATGGAAGGAAGACCGTAACCGTTGTTAGGGTAGCGGCAAGGATGGAGCGCCAGACCTCGCGCGTACCTTGCGTCACGGAACGTTCGGGTGTATTGCCGGTAGATGAGATGCGGTAGATGTTCTCCAAGACTACCACACTGTTGTCCAGCAGCATACCAATCGCCAGCGCCATACCAACCAACGTAAGGCTATTGATCGTAATCCCTGCCCCGTAGAAGAAATTGAATGCCGTATAAACGGAAATCGGGATGGACAGAGCGATGAAGAACACCAACCGTAGGTTCTTCAGGAAAAGCCAGAGAATGACGACGGCAAGTAGACCACCCACGATCGCAAGGCGGATGATTTGGTCAATGTTATCCTCCATCGTCTCCGCTTGGTTATTCTCTACGACGATCGAGAGGTCGAGCGGGGCAAGCTGCTCGTTCAGACGGTCAATCACTCCGACCGTACGGTGAGAAAGCTGGATCAAGTTGGCCTGCGAGTCAGCAAGCAGGGAAACGGAAACGGCATCTTTGCCATTGACCCGACTGTAGCTTGTCTCCTCTTTCATGTCGAAGAAAACGGTGGCAACGTCTTTCAGCAACACGGGGCCAGAGGCAACGACGATGTTTTCGAGGTCGGAAACTTCGGTATAAGGAGAATTGACATGGACAAAGTATTTCCCGTCCGGCTCACTGGCATAGCCGACAAACGCCTTCTCTTGCGTATTCTGTGTTAAGAGGCTGCTAATAGCGGAAGGAGTCAAATTGAGGGCTTTGCAGGCATCAGGATCGAGTTGCACCTCTATGGCCTTCTCGCGACCACCATAGATATTGACGGAAGCGATGCCGTCAATGTTTTCCAGGTCGGGCCTTATCTCTTTCTCCACTAAGTTACGAACCCGGTCCGTACCACCCGATCCACGCACCTGGAGCGACATGAAGCCACCGGCAAGCATCGAAACATCGATCTTTTGTACCTGTATTGTAAAGCCTTCGGGAAGAGAAGAGGCGATTTCGTTAATCTTCTCCTGCAACTTCAGGGCAGTAATTTTGAAGTTGATATTTGACTTGAAGTCAATCTTGATGGAAGACTGGCGGCTATCGATCAGGGATTCGATTTGCTCTACTCCACCTATGGTTCCGATAGCCCCTTCGATAGGGATCACGACTTCCGACTCGACATACGACGGATCCATATCCTGTGCCGAGGTGACTTGTACAAACAGCATCGGAAGCTCCGCGTTAGGCAACAGTTCTACCGGCAACTGCTTGTACGACACGTAGCCTAATCCTGTCAAGGCTATGAACAGCATACAGATCGCAATCTTCCTATGTAGTAAAAAATTCATTTTCCCCTTTTCATTTTTTCAAATACATAATATACACACGGGATTACCATCAGACTCATGACGGTCGAAGTCACCAACCCACCGATCACTGCGATCGCCATAGGTGAACGAAGTGAAGCACCTTCGCCGAAGCCGAACGTCATCGGCAGGAGAGCTAGGATCGTCGTGAGCGTCGTCATTAGGATCGGGCGGATACGTTGCTGGCCGGATTCCACGATGGCATCCGTCAGCTCCATGCCGGATTGTTTCAACTGGTTGATACGGTCGACTAGGATAATCGAGTTGTTCACCGCAATACCGACCAGCATCACGATGCCGATCACTCCCATCATATTGATCGTCGTCCCCGTCAGAAAGAACAGTAGAATCGCCCCTACCACCGCCAACGGGATCGTCAGCAAGATCGTGAAGGGATGCAACAGCGACTCAAACTGCGAAGCGAGTACCATATAGACCAGGATCACCGAAAGGGCCAAAGCAAACATCAAGCTGTTCATGGACTCCTGGCGCTTCTCTTCCTCGCCGGTAACGGTAATCAAATAGTTGGCAGGCAAGTCAATATCTTTCACTGCAAAGCGTATTTCGTCCGCCACCTTGTCAAGCGAATAGCCAACATCGAGATTGGCCGTTACCTTGCTGATGCGGTTCTGTCCACGACGGAAGATTTCTTTCGGAGCCTGCGAACAGGTGATCGTTGCGATCTCCTGCAAGCGGAATTCTTTCTCACCGTTTCGTATGACCAGTCCACCGAGGTCGTGCAAGGTGATATCGGGAACCTTGATCAGGATATCCCGCATCTCTCCCCGGTACTCCATCTTGCCGGATTCGAGACCGCTGAGTTGTTGCTTCAACTGTTCGATAACGGTCGAGACGCTGACATTATGAATGCCGGCAACCGTGCGGTCGACGGAGATCGTTACCTCCGGGGCACCGTCTTCAACGGACGACTGGACATTGTAAAGTCCCGGCAGACCGGTGATCCGTCCTTTTACTTCTTCCGTGATAGACGCTATTTCGTCCAGTTCCTCTCCTTTTACCTCGACCACGATGGGGGCTCCTTCGCTTCCCAAAAGGGAGCTGAGGGAGTTCTCTTCCTGCTTCAGGGTGACCTCTAACCCTTCGGTATCTTCGGTAGCCTGTACGAACTGCGCCATCACCTCTTCGGGCGGAACGGGGCAGGAAGGCGAAAGGATCACTTTCATGACAGCCGTATTCTCCCCTTCGAATATATCATTCTCCGAACCGCTACCCGATCCGACATGGCTGTAGATCGTACACAGGGAGTCTTGCGAGATGGTGTGCATCAAATCCTCCAGGTTACCGACAGCCGAAGCGGTACGCTCCAACGGAGTCCCTTCCGGCAACTTGATAACGGCAGAGAACGCCTTGCTCCCGGCTCTCGGCATAAACTCCGTACCGATAAAGGGAACCAACAACCCCGCTATCACCAGCAACATCAAAGCGCAGCCGATCACCACCCAACGGCGGCGGAGCAGCGTGCGCAACAAGGGACTGTAACCGGTAATCCGGATGCCGTTTTCCCCCCGTGTACCACCACCAGCACCACGATCCTGCCATCCGGTAATCCGGTCATACAACATCGGGATCACCAAGATCGCCACAAACAACGACGATACCAGCGAGAACGTCACCGTCCAGGCCTGATCTTTAAACAGTTCTCCAGAAGCGCCATGTAGATAGACAATCGGCAGAAAGACGACGATCGTCGTCAACGTCGAGGCAATGACCGCACCGGCCACTTCGGAGGTTCCCGCTATGGCAGCTTCACGTATCGTCATCCCTTTCTCCTGATTACGGAAAATACTTTCGATCACTACGATCGCATTATCCACCAACATACCGGCTCCGAGCGCCAATCCACCAAGCGTCATGATATTGAGGGTAAGATGATTAAAGAACATCAAGTTGAAAGTTGCGACAATGGAAATCGGGATAGCCAAGCTGACAATCAACGTCGTCCCCAAACGACGAAGGAAGACGAACAAGATCACCACCGCAAGGATAATCCCTAAAACGGCACTGCTCTTCACCTCTCCTATTGCATTCTTGATAAAGGTACCCTGATTCGTGATCACCTGAAAACGATAGCCGGGCAACGCCTGCTCAATAACCGCCAACCGGCGGATCACACCATCGACAACCTTCACCGTATTGAAACGCATTTCCTTGTAAACAGACAATCCGATACTGCGCTTGCCATTGATGCGGACAATATTTTCCGGACGATCATTCTCGAAGCTGACAGTAGCGACTTCACGTAGGAATATCGGAGCTTTGTCCATAGACGATGTGGAAACCGCACCGGAAGTCCCCGAAGCCGTAGCCTCAGCCGCAACCGGCTTATAACCGACAATCAGATTCTCAAAATCACTCTCCGTCGCAAACAAGCTCGAACTCTTGACCAAGTATTGCAGCCCCAACTCGCTGACACGACCGCCGGAAACGCTTTGGTTATTCGCCTCTATCTTGGAAGACAAATCATTTATCGTCAATTTAAAGGCATCCAGCTTATAAGGGTCCGTACGGATCATTAGCGTACTAACCTCATCGCCCGACAACGTAACATCCGCAACCCCTTCCAGACTGATCAACTCGTTACGAATATAGCTCTCCGCCACCTTCCGAAGCTCCGCCATATCGGTAATGCTACGGTGCGAAAGTCCAATCAGAACAACAGGAGACTGATTCGGATCATGCTGCGTGATCTTGAGTTCGGTGATATCTTTATTTTGGGCAAAAGGGTTCATAGCTTTCTGCAAGTCAAGAAAGGCCTCATCCATATCTTTCTTCCAAGTGTACTCGACCGTAATGCGAGCGGAACCGGCACGGATCACGGATGAAACCTGTATCACGTCACTCTGCCGAATCGCCATCGACTCCATGTTCTTGACAAACTGCTTCTCAATCTCCTCCGGCGGACGTTCGCCTGCCTTCAACTCGATAAAAAGACGGGGATTATTCAGGTCGGGCAACAGGTCAACCGCCAACTGGTCATAGGAAATCTTGCCCAACAGCAGGATCGCCAATACCAACATACAAATTGTGACCGGATTGCTTACCGCAAATTTGATAATACTTTTCATTTCTGAACTTTTACCTTTGCATTCTCTTTTAATGTCTCGAAACCTTTCACCACCAAATTATCGTTCTCTTTCAGCCCTTCCAGAATCTGGATGTTCTTGTCGTCTTCTAGTCCGGTCTTGAGTTCGCGAAGCAGGGCCGTGTTCTTCTCAACGATATAAACGTATTTGACACGACGGTTGGACTGGATCACATCCTTCGGTATGATGATAGCACTGTCCGCCTTATTCACCACGATATCAGCTTTGACAAACATGCCGGGACGGAGTTTCAAATCGTCATTCTGTATCAGTATCTTCCCTTTGAAAGTACGGGTTTCGGAACTGATGGCGGGCGACAATTCGCTAATCACCCCTCGGATCGTATCTTTGGGCAACGTATAATGGGTGATATAGACCGGCTGATCCGCTTTCACATACCCGATAGCACTTTCCGGCAGATTGATATCCATGTACATACGAGCATAGTCCATGATACCGACTATCGGTTTCCCTTGTTCGATACGGACATCAGACGTATAATGGGGCAAATCCACGATCACACCGTCGAAAGGAGCTTTGACATTCATCTTCTCCAAATTGAGCTTACCGTTCTCGTAATCATAGCGGGCGTTTGTCACTTTTACCTCCGTATTACGCATTTCGCTAAGCGTCACACCGCCTTTCTCATACAAGGCTTTCTGCTTCACTTGCTCCTGCTCGGCTATTTCGAGACTCAACTCTTTGGCATCGATAGCGATACCGTTTTCGTATTCCCGGTCTTCGAGGCGGACGATCAGTTGTCCTTTGGAGACGATATCTCCCAGTTTAAAGGGCTTACCTGTACGGGGATTGGTTTGCAGTTTGTACAAGCCACTCATTTCGGAATTGAGCGTTACTCCATAGGTAGGCTGTGCCGTACCGGTCGTATTGACCAGCTTGCTAATAGAACCTTTCTTCAATTTCGTTACCGACACGGGTGTAGCAATATCGTTCTGTGTATTCTGTGGCTGATTATTACAACCTGCCGTCAACAGGACGAACAATAAGAGAGATGTGATTGTATATTTCATATTCATATTATTTTTTCGTTACTAAATCTTCCATCGGGACAATAGGCACATCGTGCTCGAAATCATAGAGGGAAAGTATCTTAAGGTTCAATAATTCGATCTTATAATTGATAAGCGCCTGCGTATAGGCGATCTTTTTATTTGAAAGCTGGGTCTGGAATTGGTTCATGTCCATACCAGTTATATCGCCTTCCCGGTAACGGGTCAGATTCAAATCATAGGTACGCTGTGCATTTGCAACATTCTGCTTGGCTATCTTGATCTGCGAAAGCAAGTTTTCCAGGTTACGCCAGGTCTGGCGGATGTTCAGTTCAATGTTGACTTTGTCTTCATGGAATTCCAGCCTGTTGATCTTCTGGGCTACTTCCTGTGCCTTGACACGGGCTTTCTTCTCTCCCCAATCAAAGATCGGGACACTGAAGCTGATGGCAACACGCGGATTCTGCGTCGGGTTATTATAAATCTTTTCCAGATGTCGGTTATCACCGATCAGACCGAAAGAGAGAGCAATATCTCCCTTGAACTCGTTCAGAGCCTTCGTCTTAATCATATCGAAAGCTAGTTCTTTGCTCTCAATCTCACGCTGACGCAGTTCCAGACGCGATTCAAGACCATGCTGTATCGCCTTTTCCAGATTCACTTCCACCGGCTTGATCTGTACTTCGGCAAAGACCATGATATCCTCGTTCAGATCCATCCCCAACGTCTGCTTTAACTGGTCTTTCGAGTTTTCAAGCGATACTTGCTGTTCTTCTAGAGAAGAACGCGCGGAAGCGAGATTCACTTCCGCTTGAAACAACTCATCGCGGGCAGCCAGGTCGGCTTCCACCTTATTCTTGATAATCTCATAGCTTTGCTGTGCATTGGTCAGTTCTTCCCTAGTAATAGCCAATTGGCTTTGTGCCATATAGACAGAATAGAACTGTTGGGTAATATCCTTTTCCGTACTCAATCGTTGCAATGCGTAGCTGATATTGGCATTCTCATAATCGTATTCGATCTGTTGCAGTTCCATCTTACGCTTGTTATAAGTAAAGATGGGTTGCGAAAGCTGCAGGTAAAGGTCGTTGCTGAACGCCTTGTTACTGGTCTTCGTACCGTCGATATTGGAGTTATTATCCTGCCAGCCGAAACGGTTGATCAATGAGAGAACACCATCCGTCCACAAGATCGGTTGATCCACTTGGAATGTTCCAGTCGCACTGAACCTCTCATTCGTATACCACTGAGACAGGCGGTTATCGAAACTGCGGCTCTTGCTGTAATCCACCGGATTAAGGTTCAACGAGAACTTCGATTTCAGGGAAGCCCGCTGTGCAACCAAGTTCTGCTGATAACGTTCCAGATTCATGTGGGAACGGCGCAGGGAAGGACTATGCTCTTCCGCTATATCCATCGCCTTCTCGATCGTCAGCGAGACCTGCCCCTGCAACGGGACATACCCACCTAGGCAGACGGCAGCCGTCAGTATTATCTTTTTCATGGATAGTAACTCTCTTCGTATCATGTATCTAATTCTATTAATATCGTTTTACTATTTTGACCGCATCTGCCGTCACGCTTCGTAGCTTGCACTCGTTCGTCAGGGTGATCCGGACCGTATCGGAACTGAAGTAGTAGGCGCCTATAGGTTCCCAGCCTTCATTCGCTTTTTTCAGATCTATATAAGCATCTTCGTTTTCTTCGTCATACTCCACCTTAAAATGGTATTCACCGCCAGCCTGCTTATTATATTTCAGCTCATTGTCTTTGGAAACATAATAGTAGACATCATATTGTCCGGCAGAAAGAATCGGAACTTTCCAGGTTGCCGTTTGGCTGCCGTTACCACTCTTGATCACATAGGCTGACCGGATATAGCGGCCATAGTAGGCGGCATTCGTCGTAGCCGTCCACTGCAACGGGGCACGCCAGGGAGAGACACCGGCATATTTAAAAGAAGTATTTTCGACCTTATCGAGCCACTTGGGCAGAAGCCCAACCACGGCTGGTTCGGACAGGAAAAAAAGAGAATCTTCATTATCGACGATCACCTCTCCTTCCACTACGGGAGAAAAGTCTGTAACAATGAAATCTCCTTCGGTATCGACCGCCCTCTCTCGTTCTTCCCGGATGTTAGTAACAGGCAGGTTCAGTATACTCGGCAGATTTCCGGCTATCAGCGTATTCACATCCACTTGGCGAGGCGCTTCCTCCCAGACCGTTACCAGCAACTTGGTCTGTCGGGCGGCAAGAGGCAGTTTACGGCTCACACGCGGATCGATACTCGGACCATAGCCTCCGATCTGTATATTGAGTTGAAGCATACCGTCATTATCAGAATTATTGCTGACCAATTGCTTCAGCACGAAACTCTCCTGTCCCTTGTTCGTGATCTTGGTCACTTCGGGCTGCCCGATCGTATAGAAAGGAAGAGGCGTCGGACGATCCCATCCGGAAATACCTGCACGGATATCGGCCCCGCTGATCATCTCCAACGTATCTAACAGGTTCTCGAAGCGCATATTACGAAATTCGTTCCGTTCCAACAGGGCATACAGGGAATCCCTGAACAGACTTATCCCCATATTCACTTCGGCAGGAGCAAACAAGCAATACCCTTTCAGACTGATCGTGTTATTCAGCAAATCGAGATGTTTCACATCAGACAGAAGCTCTTTAAACGAATATCTCTCCATCAGCCGGTTCGCTTTCTCATTATTGCTGATCCCGTTTATCTCGCGTTCCCACCCATTATTATCGGATTTCCTCTGCAGATAAAGTTCGACCAATCGGTTCGTAACAGACCATTCGGAAGAATAGATATTATACCGGAAATTATAGAGTTCGGGAAACAGGAAATATGGATTGCTTTGGGAAGAGATATTGAACTTGCCTCGACTGCCAGAAGAGAAATTATAATTACCTTCCGTCTGCGAAAAAATCCACAGGAAACTGTTCATCACCCGAATCTCCGCCTCTTCTTCACTGATCTCACGCCCTCCCCGCTTCGACCATTTCAACTGGTTTTTCTTGCTTCTGACAAAATCCATCTGATTGAACATACAGCCCAGTTCCGGGAAAAGAACCATTTCCGGCTGCACCACTTCCTGCGCTTGCGACCAGGAACGGACATAGCTATAGAACTGTGCCGGAACTTCCACCACTGAAAACCGGTCGAACGGGTAACTCAACTTATACGTACGTTCGAGATTCTCCCGCAGGTTGCGGATCAATCCCGGAATCGTATCACGGATCGAATCGAACGCCGCCTCGTAATAATCGTGCCCTTTTATATGCCAGATGCTATAGAGCGTACTATCACTTTCCACACTCTTCTGTTCGTATTTTCCGATAATAAGGGAAATGGACTGATAGGGATTGTTTGCTGACTGCGAAATAGAAACCAGTCCGGGAAGCGGCTTCACATCCAACCGAAAACGACTGAAATAGGTCTGTTGCCAATCAGGACTCTTGTCGCTATACCCCGTTCCGGGACGCGGATACCAATAGGTTTCGGGCGTAAACAGCACATAATCTGATGTCTGAAAACTATATTTCTTATCGAGCTTAAGCATTTCCTTATCATGCGGTTGCTGCAAGACCTCCTCCGGGATATCCAGATAACAAAAATCATCTTTTATCCTCCCTTCATAACTGACCGAAAACGAAATGGTATCACCCTTTTCTATCTTCCTTCCGAAATCCACCGCTAAAATCTGTTCCTCCCGCTTAAAATTCAACGACTTCTCTCCATCCTTTACCTCCTCGACCCTCAATCCGGGATTCAGGCAAAAGATAAATACTTCCGATGCAGCAAGCGCCGTTCCCTCCATCCCGACAACGGAACGGATTGTTTCAGACTTCTGTTCCACCGAAATATCGTAGTAATCAATCGCCATCTTTGGCTCATATACATATTTATTGTTAATACTTGTGTATAAAGCACGCATCTCCCCTTCCCAGAGAATCGAACGTACATGTCGAAAACCCGCCGTCACCATTAGCAAGAACATGCAGAACGAAAGGAACAACCACGGATAATGGCTTCTCCTAGCATTCGGCAACCGCTTGAACAAGAAGATCGTAAAGAAGATGAATCCCAAACCGGCAAAGAAATAAATCGCTCGGTGGTTTAAGATCAGCTCCAGGTTACTGAACCCGACGATCGTCGATTTGAACAACGGCAGGTTATACACCATATAATCGAACAGATAGTAGAACTTATCCTGTATATAAAACAAGGTCAGCCCAATATACCCTAACAAAAGTATAAAAGTGAGCGCCTGGTTCTTTAACAACAACATAAGGAAAATTGAAAGTCCGATGATAAATATCAAAGTAGGAATACTGATCAGAAAGAAATAAATCAGATAAGCCGGCAAATCGACCGTCACGCCCGATGCCATAAAGTTAAAAGCCAGCACAATCGCCAATACCAGCAGGTTCAGGAACAGGAACACCCTGAGGTTTCCCCATATCTTCCCGACCACATACTCGGCATTACTGAGCGGCCGGACATAAAAGACCTCGGAAGTATCGAGCTTCTTGTCCCTTTTCAGAAATTCGGAAGAAAGGAAAACTGCGACCACCGCCTGTCCCGTATTCAACAACAAAAGGTTCAGATAGGGTATATTGGATGAAACCGATTTTGCAAACCACAGGCCGAAATTGTCCTCCATCAACATCATGGCAAAGTTGAAAAATCCTAAAAACACCACGGCAAGCAGGGTGAAGATACGGAAAAACCAACTCCTCACCAATATCTTGCTTTCGTATTTAGCTACAGATCGTATATTCGTGATAAATGACATAGGCAAGTGATCTCTTTTAATCGTTTCTCCAACGGTTCAACTTGTTTTCCATATAATAGACATAGGCATGTTCCAGATTAGGCGGATAGGATTCCGCATCATATCCCTGTACCTCGTCAGCCACGACCTGCACTTCCCAGCCCGTACCGGAGGGAATCGTCGAGATAACCGGATACAGTTTATCCACCTCATGCAATTCGTCGCTAGTCACCCGTATACGCCACACTTTTCCTTCCGCCTGCCTCAACATATCTTGCGGGGAACCGTAAAAAGAAACTTCTCCCTTATTCATAAGCGCCATACAGTTGCATGTACTCGATATATCGCCCACGATATGGGTGGAAAGGATAATTGTCACGTCGTTTTCGCTGACTTCCGACAGGAGATTGCGAAAACGAATCCGCTCCTCAGGATCGAGCCCCGTCGTGGGTTCGTCTACAATAATCACTTTCGGATGATGAATCAATGCCTGCGCAATCCCCAAACGGCGCTTCATACCTCCCGACAACTTATTGGCATACCGGTCGCGTACATCGAAAAGTCCGACATTCTCCAGCATCTCGTCCACTGCATTTTTCCGCAAAGACTTACAGTTCATACCGGAAAGACGCGCAGCATAATCTAAAAACTCATACGTTTTATATTTGGCGAAAAAACGGAAATCCTGTGGTAGATATCCCAATATCCCCCGTATCTCCTTGCGCTGCCGCATCAGGTCGTACCCGCAGATATTCACCTCACCCGAAGTAGGTTCCATAAGAGCCACTAAAATACGCATCAAAGTAGATTTGCCAGCCCCGTTCGGGCCCAAAAGTCCGAACATACCAGTCGGTATTTCTAGACAGACATCTTTCAATGCGTGGTTTCCGTTCGGATACACTTTATTGAGTTTTCTAATCGATATGCTCATCAACAAGTAAATTCAAATTCATATAAATAGAGAGTCTAAAGATAATAGTTATAATATAAAAACAGGCACGGATTACATGGATTTCACAGTTTTAAATCAAATTAAACCGTGCAATCCGTGTAATCCGTGCCCGAAAAACAGATAAAACTATGTAAATCTATCGATTAATAGTTCTGTTTCATCGGTTCGAAGTAAGCCTGAGGATGTTCGCATGCCGGACATTTCTGCGGAGCTTTCTTTGATTCGATAACGAAACCGCAATTACGACACTGCCATAAGATAGCTTCGGCTTTTTCAAACACCGTACCTGTTTCGATGTTAGACAACAGCTTGCGATACCGTTTTTCGTGTTCAGCCTCAACCTTGGCAATCATACGGAAAGCAACAGCAATAGTTTTAAATCCTTCTTCTTCAGCAATATCAGCGAAAGCAGGGTAAAGGTCAGCCCACTCTTCGTTTTCTCCGGCAGCAGCAGCAGCCAGGTTTTCAGCAGTTGTTCCGATCACGCCTGCCGGATAAGCTGCTGTGATTTCAACCATACCACCTTCGAGGAATTTGAAGAAACGTTTGGCGTGTTCCTTTTCCTGTTCAGCTGTTTCCATAAATACACCTGCAATTTGTTCGTAACCTTCTTTTTTGGCCACGCTTGCGAAGAACGTGTAACGACTTCTTGCCTGAGATTCACCGGCAAATGATTTCAGCAGATTCTGCTCGGTACGAGTACCCTTAATACTTTTTTCCATAATGCTAATTTATGTATATATAAAATAAGTTCATATAATCACCCCTAAATAAATAACGTTCAAAGGTAGGAAAATGTTCAAGCAAACAGCAAATTTACATATACAAAATATTTCTATAACCCAATAGATAATATTTATGCTAACCCGAAAATAAATTATTTAAGTATCTAACTGCAGATTCCTTTGCAGGAGACAGAAGGTTTCATTGCAACAACAGATTCATACAAGCTTATAAAAAAGATTAAAAACATATTTACTTTTTTTGTAACTTTGCAGCACTTTTAATCAATCAGGCAGAAAGATGAAGAACAAGTTTGATTTTCAGCCCAAGCTAGTATCAGCGCTGAAAAACTACTCTAAAGAGAAATTTATGACCGACCTGATGGCCGGTATTATTGTTGGGATCGTAGCATTACCACTCGCTATCGCTTTCGGTATCGCTTCGGGAGTAAGCCCGGAAAAAGGGTTGATCACCGCTATTCTCGGTGGATTTTTCGTATCGTTGTTAGGAGGATGCAACGTACAAATCGGCGGACCGACAGGTGCGTTTATCGTAATCGTATACGGCATTATCCAAAATTTCGGAATCGAAGGACTGGCTATCGCCACTGTTGTCGCCGGTATTATTCTAGTAATCATGGGGGCGTTGAAACTAGGAACAGTTATCAAGTTTATCCCCTACCCGATCGTTGTCGGTTTCACCAGTGGTATCGCCCTCACCATTTTCACCACGCAGATGAAAGACCTTTTTGGGCTGACAATGGATAAGGTCCCTGCGGATTTCATTTCCAAATGGATCGCCTATTTCGAACATTTCGATACGATGAACCTCTGGTCGTTACTGATCGGGCTTACCAGTATCGTGATTATCGCCATCACACCGAAGTTTTCCAAAAAGATTCCGGGTTCGTTGATTGCCATTATCCTGATGACAGTTGTCGTCTACGTCATGCGCTATCATTTAGGGATCACGGGAATCGAAACGATCGGAGACCGTTTTACGATCAATGCTTCCCTGCCCGGTCCCGAAACGATCAACTTCAATATGGAAACGATCAATCTTCTGCTTCCTTCCGCATTCACCATCGCAATGTTAGGAGCAATCGAATCGTTGCTGTCCGCTACGGTGGCCGACGGTGTGACAGGAGACAAGCATAACTCCAATACCGAACTGATTGCACAAGGGGCCGCCAATATCATCGTACCTATTTTCGGCGGTATTCCCGTTACCGGTGCGATTGCCCGTACCATGACGAATATCAACAACGGCGGACGCACTCCGGTTGCCGGCATCATCCATGCAATCGTATTGTTACTGATTTTGCTCTTTTTAGGTCCGTTGACCAAACATATCCCGATGGCTTGCCTGGCAGGTGTATTGATCATCGTTTCATATAATATGAGTGAATGGCGTACGTTCCGTTCGCTGATGAAGAATCCGAAAAGCGATGTGTCGGTGTTGCTGGTAACTTTCTTTCTGACGGTTATCTTCGACCTGACGATCGCAATCGAAGTAGGATTGCTTATCGCCATGTTTCTCTTTATGAAGCGTGTAGCTGAAACGACTCATGTATCGGTAGTAAAAGACGAGATCGATCTATCGGACGATGGAGAAATCCACCATGACGAAGAAGTCCTTTCCCTTCCTAAAGGTGTGGAAGTATATGAAATCGACGGTCCGTTTTTCTTCGGGGTGGCAAGCAAGTTCGACGATATCATGCACAATATGGGAGATAAACCGAAGATCCGTATCATCCGCATGCGTAAGGTTCCCTTTATGGACTCGACAGGATTGCATAACTTAGAGAACCTGTTCCGCCTGTCACAAGCCGAACACATACATATGATTCTTTCAGGGGTGAACGAGCATGTACGTCGTGTACTTGTCAAATCTGGTTTCGACAAAAAGATCGGAACGGAAAATATTTGCAGCAATATAAACGAAGCTGTAGCAAAAGCACACGAAGCAATAAGATAAATAAAAAATAGCTCCCGTCCTCCTTTTTTCAGATGGGAGCTATTTTTTCAGATTGGAGACAAAAGATAATTCTGTACGACTCAAACATCACACAAACGCTATATGAAGAAAACGGTCTCCCGATTTATCCTTCCTTGCCTCAAACACAAACTCTTTTGCAATCGTCTCTGCATCTTCAAAACTAAACCCATTCTCCGGCTGGCTCCAATACCAGAGCTGCGGGACATTTTTTTTGCTATTCGATGATTCCATTATTTTATATATTTATCCAACTTTATCCATAAGACACAGAATATGAAAAAACCCCTATCCAAATCAGAAATAAATATTACATTTGTCAATTCTGTCTATACCTCTAAATTGGATACCAGGATATTGGTTATACAAAAACAGATTTATATCCAATTATAAAATATATGAACAAAAAGGCCCTACTCCCGCTAATCGGTTTATTCCTGTTGGTAACAGGAATAGTTCTTCCCGGATCTGTCCATGCACAAATCAGCGAAGGTGGAACACCCACTTCCTTCAAGTATCAAAACACACTGAAAAGCGATCTGCCAACCGTTCAGATCCCCATCAATTTCAGCGTAGAGGACCTGAAAACAGTAGACAGATGGCAGGTCAGCCAAGGGGCACCGTTGAAAGTAGGAGTTTTACTCCCGACAGACCTGACAATAGACAATGCTGGTAGCTGGAATACCCTACCTGATGGCAAAAGAGTATGGCGACTACAAGTACAGGCAAAAGACGCCATAGCTTTAATGCTCAGTTTCAGAGATTTTTATATTCCGGAAAATGGGAAACTCTTTATTTACAGCTCCGATAAAACACACCTGATTGGTGCCTTTACCCATCATACCAATCCACCAACGAAAGAATATGCCACCGAATTTTTAGCCGGTGACAAGATCATACTCGAATATGAAGCAGGCATATCGGAAAACGAACATCCCCGCATCGCAATAGATGCTGTAGGATACGGATATAACCATTTGCATGTTTCACGTACGATGGCCGATACAGGCCCTGGCACTTCTGGATCTTGTATGGTAAATATCAATTGCGAAGAGGGAGAAGCTTGGCAAACAGAGAAAAACGGTATTTGTCAAATGACATTGCCTATTGGAAACTACATCTATATCTGCTCCGGAGCTTTGGTAAACAACACAGCTGAAGATTTGAAACCTTACATCCTTTCTGCTTTCCATTGCATTGACTTGGATATACCAGTCACAGAAAAAAACTTAAACAAATATACTTTCTATTTCCATTTCGAACATACCGGATGTGAAAATAACTCCAGTATCGCATCTTATAGAACAATAACCGGATGCAAGAAAATAGCCGGAATCCCATTAGATGGCGGTTCAGACGGTCTGCTTCTTTTATTGAACCAAACTATCCCGGAACACTACAATGCCTACTACAACGGTTGGGATCGGAGCAACACAGCCGCCCAATCAGGAGTAGGTATCCATCATCCGTCAGGGGATTATATGAAGATATCGACTTTCAACAAGGTGGCAAGAACCTCTACTTGGTATGGTATAGACAACATCAAAGGCGCACCAAACGCACATTGGAACGTCGTGTTCGAACAAACAGCCAATGGGCATGCTGTAACGGAAGGAGGATCCTCAGGTTCTCCATTGTTCAATCAAAACAAACAGATTGTCGGTACATTGAGTGGCGGTTCATCTTCTTGCGAAAAACCGAACGGAGCCAATACTTATGGTAAACTTTATTATCACTGGGATCAATATCCAAACAAAGACAATACATCTCGTATGGATATATATTTAGATCCCAATCATACCGGCAAAACACAACTGGCCGGCCGATACGCGACAGCTCCGAAAGCAATGCCAACTGATCTGACATCGGTCTACCAAAACGGAGAGGTTCTATTGAAATGGAAAGTACCCCTCTCTGCCAGCGAAAAACCGGAACAGTATAACGTTTATCGAAACAATATATTGATCGAACGTACCTTTTCTACATCTTATATTGACAAAGAACCTGAAACCGGTATCCAATCTTACAGCGTTTCCGCATCGTATACAGACAACAAAGAGTCTGCTGTAGCTACCACATCTATTTATGTCTATGAACTGAAGATCCCAACCGATGTAACCACCTCAACTGATGGCAAGAATATCCTCGTCAAATGGAAGGAACCTATTTACCAGCAAATGATCTACTGGGGAAATGGGACAGCTTATCTTTCGTTAGGTTTCAAACAACCTTTCTATTTCGGACAAAGATGGAATAAGGAAGATCTGAAACCTCTGCACGGGCACCTTGTTGAATCTGTTTCCTTCATACCAACCTCAGGTTCATCTTATACGCTGAACATCATACAAGGAAAACGAAAATATGTACAAAAGTTGACTAATTTACCTTTTGATAAATTAATTGAAATCCCGCTTAAAGAACTATTTGTCATTGATGCTTCCCAAGAACTAATCATTGCTTTCCACGCTGAAGCTAAACTATCCACCGCCTATCCAGCAGTCATGGACGAAGGACCAGCAGTCAATGGAAAAGGTAATTTGATTTCATTCGATGGAGAAACGTGGGAATATCTGTATGAACCTTCTGAAAATGAAAATGAAAATTATGATTTCAACTTCTTTCTTGCCGCCACCGTCAGTTCAAAAACAAAGGATATACCAACTATAAAAACTGCATCCAACGACACAACATTGTTAAGTAAGTCATCAGCAATGCCCATACTCACTCGGATATCCGAAGTCGGTTCTTCACTCCGGAGCAGCCAGGCAAGTGCATTTCCGACAATAACAGGTTATAACATTTATCGTAATGGAAGCAAAATCGGCAACGTCCCCAATAAGTTTATCACCCAATATATAGACAAGCAAGCACCGACAGGTAGTATCTTGTATCAGGTTTCCACTCTATACGGAAAAGACGAAAGCAAGAAAGCGGATGCCGACAAAGAAGTAAATGTAGGAAATGAAAAGATCATCCTTTCGGAAACAACGATCTCTCCCACTGTGTTTACAGATCAGGTAGAACTATTCGGAAATGAAAAAGTGGATTTGCTAGAAGTCATCACGTTAGACGGTAAAACGGTCATTCGCCAAAAGAACCCTGGAAAGATCGTTTACACCGGCTCTCTTTCTTCCGGTATTTATATCTTCCGCATCCATACAGATGGAAAAGCTAAGACAATGAAAGCACAAAAAATAAATTGAGAATTAAAAAATGGAGAATTGAAAAGCATTGTGACTTCTTACAATGCTTTTCAATTCTCCATTTTTTAATTTTTCAAGCTGACACCGTTACATCAAACCCTTCTTGACGGGCACGGTCGGCAATAGCTTCCAATTCATCTTTTGTCACCTTCTTCAAGTTTTTTACGGGAGTTTCACGGTCGATTGTATAGATCATGACCTGTCTAGGCTTGATTTGTTTTAAAGCTTCCAACCAACCGGAAATTTCGTGTTCGGTTGTATTCGTCACGCTTTCTCCATCCACTTCCCCTTTCAGGAACATGGTTTGTATAATCAGATTGCCATTAAAACGGCAAAGTTGTTCCAACAACCTATCGAAAGTAAAAGTCGAGGAATTGGGAACATTCAACTGCCCGATACGACTATCCGATATGGAGTCGAGTTTCAATATATTATCTTCAATCTTATTCAATGCCAAGAAGACATCCTCTTTATGGAGCATGGTCGAGTTCGAGAGCACAGCAATCTTAGCCTTCGGGAAAAAACGGTTACGGGTTTCAATCGTATCATCGATAATATCGGCAAATTCAGGGTGCATGGTAGGTTCACCATTCCCAGCAAAAGTGATTACATCGGGAGCAACACCCTCTGCCTGCATGGAAGACAATTTATTTATCAAAGCCTCCTTTACCTCTGCACGGGTTGGCAGTTTACTGCGCGTACGATGATTCTCGTTTAGTCCGCATTCACAATAAATGCAATTGAATGAACAAAGTTTCCCGTCTATAGGAAGCAGATTCATGCCTAAAGAAACACCTAACCGACGGCTATGTATCGGTCCGAATACTATTTTATCAAAAAGAATTGTAGACATAATAATTTATATTTGAGTGCAAAGCTACAAAAGCTATCAAAATGGAGATATGAATTTCCCCTGCTTTATGACTATTTAGCAAACCGTCAGAATTTCCAGCGTAGTAACGTATATATATCTGCTTTAATATTCCCTTCGATCTCTTCTAAGTCAGTACCGACCACGTCACGATCAGCATAATATGTGTATCCTAATTTAGCAGACACAGAAAGTTGCTTCACAATATCCCACCGGAAAGAAAGCGCCAACCGAACACCTTTTCCATAAAAGGAAGGCATATTGAAAGCATACAAGATATTTTTTTCATAAGAAAATATACGGGTCCGATAATTATCCGTATGAAATCCGGCTATATGAAAATCTGTTTGAACAGGAACATCAACCGGTTTCCAACCTACGCTTTGGGCAATCATCCACCCTCTGCTTTTTTCGTTCGCTTCTGTATAACAAATACCGTCTGCAGATGTCCGCAGCGAGACGGATGAAGAAATCGTATATAAGGCCTGCATACGCAAACGCTGTTGATGGTAAGGTGTTATATCTTCCCTTTGTTTGTATTTATAACGGACGTATACAGACAAATTCCGGCTCGGCGTATAATCAAGTTGAAGCATATATTCCTTTCCCGTCGACGGCGCATCCACTCCATATTTCAGCCAGGGAAACCGGAATACATCCGCATACGCGAACAACTTCCAGCGGGCAAAAGGCGTCCATTGCATCCCTATATACATTCCCTGTTCATTCCGGACAGCCGAGTTTTGTGAAAAAGCATTCCCGAAAAAAGCCTGGTAACGTTTATCATAATAACGATACAACAACAGCAAGGAAAAATAAGAAGCAGGTGTCAACTGCAAGGCATTCAGGGAAGCAACCGCCCCATTCCGGCTTAAAGCCGTTTCACCATAAAACTTGATCAACTTATTTTTCAACAAGTAATCCACACTGATATTCAGATTCCGGTTACCGCGAAAATAGAAAAGATTATAAGGTTTCGGATCGGGCTGTATCGAATAATTTCCGAAAGAATAAGAAAGGGCAGTCAGACCTATACATAAACCGGGAGTTGCATATCGTACATTCCCGCCATATGTCTGCATGGAAACTTTATGCATCTTCTCCCTGTCCCGTACCAAACGATGTAAACCGTCTGTTTTAAACGAAGTAACGATCGTACTGTCCACACCTCCATCCAACTTCCGATACGAATAGAAGAGGTTGATATCTAAATTTTTCCAATTGACAGTAGCAGCAGCTCCCCGGAAAAAGTCATTTTCATTGGTTGAAAAATGACGGCGAAATCCGTTTGTCCTTCTTTCCGTTTGTGAAACAAGAGCACTTCGGCCTGGAGAAAAGTCATTACTGATCACCAAGCCTTGCCCAAAAGATATTTTATAATCACCTATGGCAAGACTTTTCAACCATTTATTCATTTCTTTGAGAAAAAGATGCACCGAATAATAGTCATACCCTTTATGATATTCATTCCAGAAAGGTTCTCCCACATCTTTTTCTGCAACCAGACCGAATTGAATACGTTCATCAAATTCATACGAATAACGAACAGAATGATAGAACGGCTCTCCCAGATACTTCCGATTCGGATATTGTTGTAGTACACTATCGGGATATGAACAATAGCCTTTCTTTTGTTGAAAACATCTATCATATCTGATTTGTAAGTTATTAGAACCTCGTTTCAACAAATTTTTCACTGTAATAGGACGTTTATCAACTATTATTTCACTTATATAAATAAACGGGACAAGCAGAGAAATCGTTTCTAAATCGAATGCTTCCACATTTTTAAGCTCATAAAGGGTTAACATTTTTCCATAACGGGAACGATATTCCAGCAATTCCCTTATTTGTAGATCAGATAGGAAAGGGAGACGTTTCAATTGTCCCTCCGTCACCGTATTGAGTTCGAAAGGATGTTCAGTAAGATAGGAAAGATCAGTGTAAAGTGCTTCAATACGCTCTTCATCTTCTGTTTCCGAAGCCATTTCTTCTATATATTCCATCCACTTATCAACAGAATATAATATCTGACTTTTAAGCTGATAACTGCTTATTAACAGATATACCAACAGATTTATAAACATTCGTTTCATAGTCAAGCCCGATTAAAAAGAATAGCTCAAACCCAGTCCGGTACTGACTCCCAAAACCGGATGATAAATAGTCGCGACATCTACTGTAAATCCAGTCAGACGGTATCCGATCCCCAAAGTGGGCAGGAGGGGAGTAGTCTGTATCCCCGCCCGTATATGAAAGTTTTTGAACGGAGCATATTCAATGCCCACATTTCCCATCCACGTATGTTCTTTATTACTTTCGATAGTTCCTACTATCAACAAGCTGTTAATTATCTCCCATTGAAAACCTATTTGTACTGAATAACCGGTAAAGTATTTTATTTCAGTAGTATATTTATGAATGGTGATAGAAGGAAAATTCATTATCAACATTCCAATCAACAGTTTGTCAACGGGACTAAACAAGATTCCGATATCTGTGGAAAGTTGTTTCGGTACTTCCTCCAACAACTCGGTCTGTACCATCTTATATTGGAAACCAATACCGATCCTCCACCGGCCATTCAGCTGTTTCCCTACCGATAACCGAAAAAGAGTTTCCCTATACTGATCATATCCGAAAGAAGAGATATCAACACCTGCCGACAACGACGGATTCGGATATACAAAACCTATTCCAACCGTTCCCAGTTCTTTTACTCCATAACGATTAAAGTATTCCAAATGAAGAACTTTATCCGTATTCAAAGCCACCAATGCCGGATTAAACAAAACAGATTGTGTAACCCCGTTTCCTCCCATTCCCAAACTACGGATATCAGGTATACGAAGGTTATCAACAGCATGAATGTTGATAGATGCCCAAAACAAAACGAATAAACTTATTGATTTCATAGCAAGGTTTTGTTTAGGTTGTCAACTTTCCGGATTATCTCTTTTCACAGCCTGAAGTTCTCTACTATCTTCATTTTGGGCAATCAGATAGCATAGCTGCAACTTATTCAGAATTAATGAATATGGAAAGATGGCAAAATATTTCATAGTCTGTTGATTTTAGTTGTTTGTATTATCACAAAGATATGAATTTTCTGTAAAATCTGTAGTTACTATTCGTAAATCAATTACTTTTGTGAATGATGTTGAGAAAAGACAAGTATAAAATATTGATAATATTCATGTTGTGCGCAATAGAAGTCCATGCACAGAAATTGAAGATCAATACCGTTCCCGAAGGATTACAAAAGGCTTATCTGGATGGAAAGGATACGGTACCTGTTGTTAACTTGAAGGAAATTTACATTTACCCGCCGGTCAAGTTTAAAAACAAACGTGAACAGGCACGTTACACCAAACTGGTCCGTGACGTAAAGCGCACACTACCTTATGCCAAAATGGTTTATGAAACACTGATCGAAACATACGAATATATAGAGACACTCCCCGACGAAAAATCCCGTCAAGCTCATTTGAAACGAATGGAAAAAGAACTTTTTCAGGAATATAAACCGCAGTTGAAAAAACTGACCTTTTCACAAGGAAAACTGCTTATCAAACTGATTGACAGAGAATGTAACCAATCGAGTTACAACTTGTTGAAAGCCTATTTAGGTAGTTTCCGGGCAGGTTTCTGGAACATATTTGCCGGCATGTTCGGCGCCAGCCTGAAAACCGAATACGATCCCAAAGGAAAAGACGCCATGACGGAACGGGTAGTCGTACTTGTTGAAAACGGATTAATCTGACAATTGCTTAAAGAAATCCCAGATGATAATACCGGTAGTCACCGAAACATTCAAAGAATGCTTGGTCCCATACTGCGGTATTTCAATACACATATCACAGTTATCAACGACACATTGTTGAACACCTTTCACTTCGTTTCCCATGATAACTGCATACTTTTTATTCTTGTCCAACAACAAATTATCCAACATCGTGCTACCTTCGGCCTGCTCAACCGCACAGACAGTATATCCCTGTTGCTTCAGTTTATCAACAGCCTCCATCGTATCTTCAAAATACTCCCAATCGACAGTTTCTTCCGCTCCCAAAGCCGTCTTATGAATCTCGGCATGAGGCGGACAAGCCGTGATACCGCACAGGTAAATACTCTCCACCCTAAAAGCATCAGACGTACGAAACACGGATCCTACATTGTTTAAGCTTCTTACATGATCGAGCACAACGACCAACGGAATCTTTTTACTATCTTTGAATGCTTCCGGAGTCAGGCGATTCAACTCTGTTATCTTTAACTTGCGCATAGCTATCGTTTCTTTGCTTGCAAAAGTAGTGAATTAATGTGGATATACCGTTGAAAAGCTATTGATAAGTGGTGGACACAAAATGAAAAATAGTTCTTGCATTATTCAATTTGTTCACTATACATCCTCTAGTTTCTATTATGCAATAAAAATAACGGATTATTTATTACGCCCTATCAACAGTGGTTATACACGTATCAACAGCGCTCAACTGCCATTAACTTTTACACACAGGTTGTTTTCAACTAAATACTAATAAAGTCTATAAAGTAAAGGATATCAGTATGTAAAACGATAAATAGGATGTTGGTATCTATTTAATAAGTCATTTATATCGTTTAATAACGAACTGGACAAGTATTATAGCACAATTGTATTAACTGTTTCAACAGGATATTATATTCATCATATTTAGATTTAAAATAAAGAATAAATAAGATAATAATAATATGATTGTGGATAACTTGGGAAAAGAACGCAGACGTTTGGGTGAATATCTGCCGGAAGTCTTTGAGACTTGTTTAGCAAATTTTTTACATTACCTCCTGCTTGTTTATTCGTTTTATATATGTTTCCTATGGGAAAATCAATAAAGTTTTTACCTTTGCACATTATCAACTTATAGTTGATAATAGGAGTAAAATAAAGATTATCAGTTATAAAGAATGATGATAACTTTGTTGATAGACTGTAAATAGCGGTTTATACTCATTAGTGATTATCGAATTTTACAATCATTTAATACAGGTAACTATGTTGACAAACCAATCGATCGGATATATAGACGCACCCATCCCAAAGGGGTTGGACCTGAAAGAAGAGATAAACAGGATGCGTAGAGAAAAAAACGCCGTTATCCTTGCTCATTATTATCAGACAGGTGATATTCAAGATATAGCAGATTTTGTGGGAGACAGTTTGGCATTGGCTCAACAGGCAGCTAAGACGACGGCCGATATCATCGTTTTCTGCGGTGTTCATTTTATGGGTGAAACGGCGAAGGTGTTGTGCCCGGACAAGAAAGTGCTGGTCCCGGACTTGAATGCCGGTTGCTCATTGGCAGATAGCTGTCCGGCTACCGATTTTGCAGAATTTGTCAAACAGCATCCCGATCATGTGGTTATTTCGTATGTAAATACGACTGCTGCTGTAAAAGCCGTGACGGATGTTGTGGTAACGTCTACCAATGCACGTCAGATAGTCGAAAGTTTTCCGGAAGACACGAAGATCATCTTCGGTCCAGACCGGAACTTAGGCAATTACATAAATGGCATTACCGGACGCAAGATGGTGCTTTGGGATGGTGCCTGCCATGTGCATGAACAGTTTTCATTGGAAAAGATATTGGAATTGAAAAAACAGTATCCCGATGCGGAAGTCATTACTCACCCGGAGTGCAAACAGCCCGTTGTGCAGGTCTCGGACTTCGTAGGATCGACTGCGGCTCTTTTGAAGCACACTGTTAAGTCGGATAAGAAACAATTCATTGTAGCGACCGAAAGCGGTGTTATTCACGAAATGCGCAAGCAGAGCCCCGATAAAGAATTTATCCCGGCTCCTCCCAATGACAGTACATGTGCTTGCAACGAATGTAATTTTATGCGCTTGAACACGATGGAGAAACTTTACAACTGTTTGAAATACGAACTTCCTGAAATATTTGTCGATGAACAAGTACAGGAAAAAGCGATCCGCCCGATCAAGAAGATGCTGGAGATATCGGAGAGGTTGGGGTTGTAAGAATTGTTAGATAGACGAAACAAGATAAAATGATCCACTGTGAATAAGACAAATACCACAGTGGATTTTTATTTTTTATTTTATAACTGCGATTTTAGTAACTACACTTTCTTTTGAATCTTCGGTGGCAGAGAGCACCAGATATACGCCTGAAGCAACACGGACACCTTTTGTATTCCGGCAGTTCCAGATAGCTTGACCACCTAAAGATTTAGTCTGATAGACCAGATTTCCATTCAGATCGGTGATTTTGACGATCGAGTTATCCATCAATCCCGTGATGGTTACTTTGTCCCTGTATTCAGGTCGTACGGGGTTCGGATATGCATACACGTCTGAATAGTCATCTTTACCTTTTGTCGCTTCTCCTTTGTAAGAAACCAAACCTTTGTCGGAACCGATGAACACTTCGCCAGTATTTTCATTAATTTCTATGGAATATATTTTATCTGATAGTAGCGGACTGTTGGATGTATTGAACTGATGGACGATTTCCTGATTGTCTTCGCTCAATACATAAACACCGCTACCGTCCGTTCCAATCCATTTCCGGTTTCCGTTATCTACCTTGATGGTCGTTATTATCGTATTGTCGAGAAAATAATAAGGGATTCCTTCTTCATTGATTAGTTTTACACGTGTGCAACGCATAGATTGATTGTTTTCTGTCGTTGCCAACTTTGGATTTGTTAAGTATATAGCTCCTTTATTGGTTCCTATCCATATATATCCGCTTTTATCCTCTGCCATACAAGTATAATTGTTAGGGGAAAAGTCGTTATTATCTGTGTCAATGAAGTTTTTAAATTCATATGATGTCGCTTCATCTAAAGAGTTGCTGTTGGTTACGACTGTTAGGCAGGCTTGACTGGTAGGGCGAGATATATTGATCCATTTGTCATTGTTTGAGGTGACGAGTATGTCGTTTATCGTGTATTTTCCATTTAACGACTCGACAGACAGGCTATGCCATTTTCCTTCTTTATCCAATATCTTGATAGCTTTGCTCACTTCAGAGTTAGTCATCCATAGGTTTCCTTCCTTATCGAAAGCAAGTCCGTCTACACGACAATAAAAGCCCTCATTGCCATGTGCGTTTTCAAGCGGACTGTTTGTTTTGTTATAAACGGCGGAAGGTTCTCTGTCTATGAATTGAAAAAGGCCATAACCGAAGGAAGATACGTAAATAATCTCTTTTTCAGTATCATTTTTTGTGACGACAATGCTGGTATAGTCTTTAGGCCATGTATTTAGTTTATTCTGAACGACGGAAGGTTCTAGTACACTCCATTTTTCATAGTCATATATCATGACCGATCCGGCTTTATTAAAAGAATTATCCCCTGTCAGGCTTTTTCCACCAGGTATAATATATATTTTATCGTTTTTTGATACGATATCATAAGAACTGTTGGAGTAGGGGCCATCCAAAATTATGGCTTCGTTTATGGCTTCGAACTGGTTGGCTCCTTTTCTTTGGATAGAACGTAGACCTTTGCTTCCTTCGGCTATCCAATATTTGTCAGTCTGATAAGTGCTGATATCTTTGATGGATAGATTGTTGATTTGGTCAAAAGTTTTCGTATCTGTGAAAATATAAACTTGGGATGTGGCCATGCAAGCCAGTTTTTCTCCCACAATTTTCATATTGTTCATTTGTGTGTTGCTGACCAAAGGGACTGTAGTTTTATTCGATTCATAGTAGATACCTTTATTTTGAGACAAATAGAATAGCTTATTTTTAAATGAGGATATTTTGTCTATGGAATTTTCAGATGGGAATCCCGGAATCGAATAAGTTTTCCAGTTTGATCCGTCTAACAGATTATCATTCAAAGAAGCGTATATGACCGTAGACTTTTGACCTTCTTTTGTGGAAGCATATATATTATTGTTGAAAATAGCACAGGATGTTATATTCTTAGATAAGTTATAGGTATCGGTTATTTCTTTTTTGTCCATGTTAACAACTACTATGCCCGACTGTATGGATAAATAGGCATATTCGTTATAAATCATAACGGAATTAAGTGATTTATCTCTTAAAGATGTAGTCGTGTACAGATAAGGTATGTTTTTTACTGAACCTTCTTCTAAAATGTCTATATTGCAGTTTTTGTAAACAATCAATAGTGATTTTGTTTGTTTGTTGTAGGAAATAAATTGGATATCCGTGTCACTCAATCCATTTCCTTTGTAATATTGTTTGATGCTGTTATCTTCTTTCCCATATGTGTATAAAGCACCTTCTGCTACGACAAATACTTGGTCTGCGGATTCTTCCACACAATCGGTATTATTGTAGGAGAGATATGTTTTCCATCCAAGCGTGTTGTCATTGTCATTAACTGATAAGGCAGGAAATGATAATAAGAAAAGCAAGATGACAGTTAATATATTTCTCATATTAATTACAATATTAAAATGTGTAATTCGATAAAAAAGCAGTCAATTTTTTGACAGCTTCGGCACGGTGGCTGATCTGGTTTTTTATATCATTGCCCATTTCGGCAAATGTTTGTGAGTAAGTGTCGGGGACAAATATGGGATCGTACCCGAAACCGCTTTCGCCTCTTTTTTCGTTTATGATCGTACCGTTGACAATACCTTCAAACAAATATTCTTTTCCATTCAAGATAAGAGCGATTACCGTACGGAAACGAGCTTTCCGGTTTTTCTTGTTTTCCATTTCATGGAGAAGTTTGTCCATATTGGCTTCCGAATCATGTCCGGGACCGGCATAACGTGCCGAATATACTCCGGGAGCGTTGTGTAGGGCTTCTACTTCAAGGCCAGTGTCGTCTGCAAAACAGTCATATCCGAAATGTTCTTTTATGTAACGGGCTTTTTGCAAGGCGTTGCCTTCTAATGTTTCTGCTGTTTCGGGTATATCCTCATGGCAGTTGATCTCTGAGAGGCTGACTATTTCGGTATATCCGGATGTGATTTTCCGGACTTCATCTAGCTTATGTCGGTTGTTTGTTGCGAATACAAGTTTCATGTTTGTTGAGTATGAATAAAAAAGCACTTCTATACGATGTGTATATAACGTATGGAAGTGCTTTAAATTGTTTGGATGATTGTTTTATGTTTTTATCTGGTCAAACCCTTCCCCGTATACCCCTCTGACGATACTTTGAGAGATGAAGGCCTGATGGTCGATTTGTTTTACCAGACGGAAAATGGAAACGGATTCTGATTTTTTTGCCAGCAATACAACGACCTTGACCGGTTTGCGGGAATATCCGCCTACACCGTCGAGAATGGTACAGCCGCGATCCAGGTCATGGATGATCCGCTCAGCTATTTCATCGTATTTCTGAGAAAAGATCAGGAATTGGACGGATTGACGGTTCCCATTCAGTACGGCATCTATGATATAGTTGCTTACGAACATTTCGACAAAACCGAACACGATCTTTTCAACATCATGGAAAAGAAAAAATGAGGAACCGATGATAATGAAGTCACAAAACAACAATGCACGCCCGATGGAGATATTTTTGTATTTGTTTACAATAGCTCCCACGATATCCGTTCCTCCGGTACTACCGTTTGCCGAAAAGACAAGTCCGAGACCTGCCCCGCAAAGGAATGCACCAATAATAATGGACATGAACGGTTGGTCATGTAGAAGTGGCTGTCCTTTCAGAAGCCATTCGAAGAATGACAAGGAGGCTGACAGGGAAAAAACTCCGAAAATTGTTTTTATCAGAAATTTAAGTCCTAGAATTTTTAAAGCAGCCAATAATAGAACAACGTTGATAACGAAGTAAGACACAGAAACGGGAATAATCTCGTTACTGGCAAAAAAGATTAAGGCACAAATACCACTGACTCCACCGGTGATGATTTCATTCGACAGAATGAAAGCGTTGAAGCCGAAGCCGTACAAGAGAGTACCCAACAGGATCATCAGGTAATCTTGTACAGCAAAATAGACTTTGTTGTTTATAAGCTTCATATAAATAAATTTAGATTACGATGTTTACAATCTTTCCTGGAACAACGATAATCTTTTTCGGAGTCTTGCCTTCCATCCACTTAGCCGAATTTTCATGGGCAAGAGCGGCTTTCTCAATCTCTTCGCGAGGCATATCGGCTGGAAGTTCCATGCTGAAACGAGCTTTGCCGTTGAAGGAGATAGCGTAAGTAAGCGAGTTTTCTTTCAAGTATTCTTCGTTGTAGACAGGCCATTCGGCATCGCATACGGTAGTATTGTGACCGCAGGTATGCCATAATTCTTCAGCGGTATGAGGAGCGAACGGAGCAAGCAGAACGATTAACTGTTCCAGGATCGCCCGTTTGTTGCATTTCAGGCTGCTCAATTCGTTTACACAGATCATAAAGGCACTGATGGAAGTGTTGTACGAGAAATGTTCGATGTCGTATGTCACTTTCTTGATCAGTTTATGCAGTGATTTCAGTTCGTCGGCTGTCGGTTCCACATCCGTGATCTGCAAGGTGTCCGTATTGCCGAAGAACAATCCCCAGAGCTTTTTCAGGAAGCGGTGTACGCCGTCGATACCGTTCGTATCCCACGGTTTGGATTGTTCCAACGGGCCTAAGAACATTTCATACAGACGAAGCGTGTCAGCTCCATATTTCTCGACAATCATATCCGGATTGACCACGTTGAACATGGATTTCGACATCTTTTCAACAGCCCATCCGCAGATGTATTTGCCATCTTCCAATACGAATTCCGCATCGTTATATTCCGGACGCCAGTTTTTGAAGGCTTCGATATCCAGTATATCGTTTGATACGATATTTACGTCTACATGGATAGGAGTGACTTCGTACTGGTCTTTCAGGTTCAGGGATACGAATTTGTTCGTGCCGTTGATACGATATACGAAGTTGGAACGTCCTTGGATCATACCTTGGTTGATCAGTTTCTTAAACGGTTCCTCTTCACAAACGACCCCCAAGTCAAACAGAAATTTGTTCCAGAAACGACTATAGATCAAGTGTCCGGTAGCATGTTCGGTTCCTCCTATATACAGGTCTACGTTGCGCCAGTATTCGTCTACATCTTTAGCAACCAAAGCCTGGTCGTTGCGTGGATCCATGTAACGCAGGTAATAAGCAGATGAACCGGCGAATCCCGGCATCGTGCAAAGTTCCAGCGGGAAGATAGTCTTGTTGTCTATTTTGGAAACTTCCGTGACTTCCTGTTTTACGGTGTCCCATGCCCATTTTACGGCGTGTCCCAGAGGCGGTTCACCTGTTTCGGTCGGCAGGAATTTATCTACTTCCGGCAATTCCAACGGTAATTTGTCTACCGGCAACATCTGAGGCATACCGTCTGCATCGTAATAGACAGGGAACGGTTCGCCCCAGTAACGCTGGCGGCTGAAGATAGCGTCGCGCAGACGGTAGTTCACCTTTACACGTCCTAACTTATGTTCTGCCACGTATTTCTTGGTGGCGGCGATTGCTTCTTTTACGGTCAGACCGTTCAACGACAGGTCGCAATGAGGCGTTACGTCCGGTCTCGGTGAGTTGCAGACGATTCCTTCTTTCGCATCGAAACTTTCTTTGCTTACGTCGCAACCTTCGATCAGCGGGACAATCGGCAAGTTGAAATGTTTGGCAAATGCATAGTCGCGACTGTCGTGTGCCGGAACAGCCATGATGGCACCGGTTCCGTAACCGGCCAGTACATAGTCGCTGATCCAGACAGGCACGGCGTCACCCGTAAACGGATTGATTGCGTATGAACCGCTGAATACACCGGTAACGGAACGATCAGCGATACGTTCGCGTTCTGTACGTTTTTTAGTACGGTCCAGATAAGCGTCGACTTCTTGTTTCTGCTCCGGAGTCGTCAATTGTGCGACCAGTTCGCTTTCGGGAGCCAAGACCATGAAAGTGACACCGAACATGGTGTCGGCACGGGTTGTAAAGATGGTAAATTCGAGGTCGCTGTCTTTTACTTTGAATTGGATTTCGGCACCTTCGCTGCGGCCGATCCAGTTACGCTGTGTTTCTTTCAGCGAGTCTGTCCAGTCGATCGTGTCCAGTCCATCCAGAAGCCGTTGTGCATAGGCGGATACGCGCAGGCACCACTGACGCATGATCTTTTGTTCCACCGGATAGCCACCACGTTCGGAAACGCCGTTCACCACTTCGTCGTTGGCCAGTACCGTACCCAATGCGGCACACCAGTTTACCATCGTTTCGCCTCGATAAGCGATCCGGTAGTTCAACAGGATTTCCTGTTTTTCTTTATCGTTTTTGGCTTTCCATTCGCCGGCAGTGAAATGCAATTCTTCGCTGCAAGCTACATTCAAACCTTCCGTTCCGGACTGTTCGAAAGCGGCAACCAGTTCGCTGATGGGACGTGCCTGCTTTTTATCGTTGCAGTAATAGCTGTTGAACATCTGGATGAATGCCCATTGCGTCCATTTATAATATTCGGGATCGCAAGTACGGATCTCGCGGTTCCAGTCGTAACTGAAACCTATTTTGTCCATCTGTTCCCGATAACGGGCGATGTTTTTCTTTGTCGTCACTTCAGGATGCTGTCCGGTTTGGATAGCATATTGTTCTGCCGGCAGTCCGTAGGCATCGTAGCCCATCGGATGCAAAACATTGAAACCTTGCAGGCGTTTGTAACGGGAATAAATATCAGAAGCGATATAACCGAGTGGGTGGCCTACATGTAGTCCTGCTCCTGACGGATAAGGGAACATGTCCAAAACGTAATACTTTGGTTTGTCGGTATTTTTTTCGACTTTATAAACCTTATTGGCAATCCAGTATTCGTGCCACTTTTTCTCAATTTCTCTGAAATTGTACTCCATGATCGTCTATCGTTTATTTTATCGTTTTCTATTTAAAGCCACAAAGTTAGTGAATTTTGTAATACATAAAGAGTTGAAGCGGCAAATTGCAAGGACGGGCAAAATAAAATTTCATTCTGGAGGTTGTGGATGTCAATCTGGAAATTACAATATCCTCCTTTAGACCTCAAAATATATAATAAATTCTTGGTTTATAGCAAAATGATAAAAATATCTGTTTGTTAAAAAATATTACCCTATATAGGGTGATTTGAATTAAACAGGGTGGAAAATCAAATTTACAAAAAAATCCCCCGCAGAAGGGCGAGGGAGCCTAATGTTTTCACAACGGAATAATCCTTATTGTGATTTGCTTCATTTTAGTTAGGCAAATGTATGAAATAAAAGATTTGTATGCAAATATATTTTAGAAATTTATATATTTGGGAGAATAAAAATAATATACCATGAAAAGAATTTTGGGATTGGATTTAGGTACGAGTAGTATAGGGTGGGCATTGGTAAATGAAAGTGAAAGAGCTGAGGAAATATCATCAATCGTTCAGTTAGGTGTAAGAGTCAATCCCTTGACTGTGGGTGAAATGCAAAATTTTGAAAAAGGGAAGAGTATTACAACCAATGCCGATAGAACCCTTAAAAGAAGTATGCGTCGTAATTTGCAACGATACAAATTACGGCGTGACGTGTTAATCAAGCTTTTGAAAAAAGTCGGGTTTATTACAGATAAAACGATCCTTTCGGAACAAGGAAATAGGACTACGTTCGAAACTTACCGTTTGCGGGCAAAGGCTGCTGAAGAAGAAATATCTTTGGAAGAGTTGGCTCGTGTGTTGTTAATGATAAACAAGAAGCGTGGATATAAAAGTAGCCGGAAAGCAAAAGGAGAGGAAGATGGTTCTTTGATTGACGGGATGGAGATTGCTAAGAAATTGTATGATGAGGATTTGACTCCCGGACAACTTTGTCTGCAATTGCTTGAATCAGGCAAGAAAACTTTTCCTGATTTCTATCGTTCAGATTTGCAGGATGAATTTGATAGGATATGGAATTTCCAAAAGCAATTCAATCCCCAATCTTTTTGTGATACAGCCAAAGAGGAGGTTAAGGGAAAAAATAAAAGTCAAACTTGGGCTATTCTGGCAAAATACTTTACATGGACCAAAGAGGTAAGTGTTTGGAATGAAAATGAGGCTAAAACGGAAAATCAAGAAAAGGAATATAGGCTTGTCGGTCTTAAACGGACGGTGAAAGGGGAGGAGCTGAAAAAGGAAAACTATTGTTGGCGTGTACAGGCTCTTACCGAACGATTGGACTTGGAAGAGATAGCTGTGGTATTGCAAGAAATCAATGGACAGATTAGTGCGTCAAGTGGTTATCTGGGAGCTATCAGCGATCGAAGTAAAGTCCTTTATTTCAATCATCAGACAGTAGGACAATACCAAATGGCTGAACTCAATAAAAATCCCAATATGAGTTTGCGCAATATGGTTTTCTATCGGCAAGATTATTTGGATGAGTTTAATGCAATTTGGGAAAAACAAGCGGAGTTTCATAAAGAACTGACACCGGAACTAAAGAAGGGGATACGTGATGTCATTATCTTTTACCAGAGGCGTTTGAAAAGCCAGAAGGGTTTGATTGGCTTTTGTGAATTTGAAAACCGGGAAATTATAGTAGAAAAGAATGGCAAGACGCAGACTAAGATTATAGGATGTAAGGTAATACCTCGTTCACATCCGTTATTTCAGGAGTTTAAGATATGGCAGACATTGAATAATATCGAAGTGTTTGTGGGTGAGAGAAAGAGAAAACGCAAGCAAACGAATGTTTCCTCCGATTTGTTTGACGATACAGAGGATGTCTTGGTAACGAAAGGCAGGCGGTTTTTGTATCAAGAAGAAAAAGAGATATTGGCCAAAGAGCTTTCTATAAAAGAAAACTTGAAGAAAGCGGAAGTATTGAAACTCTTATTTGAAAATCCGCAAGAGTTAGATATGAATTTCAAACAGATAGATGGTAATCGTACAGGATTTGCCCTATTCTCCGCATATGGCAGGATGATTGAAAAGTATGGCTATGAACCTTTGGATTTTAAGAAGCCTGCGGATGAGATCATCAACCAATTAAAGGCTGTCTTTTCCGATTTGGGATGGAATACGGATTTACTTTCCATAGGTTTGGATAAAGAGGGCAAGGAATTGGAAATGCAACCTTATTTCAGGCTTTGGCATCTATTGTATTCATTTGAAGGGGATAACACGCCTGCCGGAAATGGTAAATTGATTGAAAAAATCATGCAATTGTGCAGGGTTGAGAAAGAATATGCCATTGAATTGGCGAATATCTCGTTTCAAGATGATTACGGAAGTTTAAGTGCTAAAGCCATTAAAAAAATTTTACCTTATTTGAAGGAAGGTAACCAGTATGACGTAGCTTGTGAGTATGCCGGCTATCGTCATTCCAAATCATCGTTGACTAAGGAGGAGATAGAAAATAAGGCTTTAAAAGACAAATTGGATATCCTTCCTAAAAACAGTTTGCGCAATCCTGTGGTAGAAAAGATCTTGAACCAAATGGTGAATGTGGTCAATGCAGTTATTGATGCGTATGGAAGACCTGATGAAATCCGGGTGGAACTGGCGAGAGAGTTGAAAAAGAGTGCCAAAGAACGTGAGGAACTAACTAAGGCTATTGCGAAGAATACCCGTGAACATGATGAGATACGCAAACTGTTGCAATCGGAATTCGGTATGATTCATGTGAGCCGTAATGATATCATACGATATAAACTTTATGAAGAGTTGAAAGAGAATGGATACAAGACGTTGTATTCCAACCAATATATCCCGAAAGAAAAACTGTTCAGTAAAGAAATAGACATCGAACATATCATTCCACAAGCCCGTCTTTTTGATGATTCGTTGTCCAATAAAACATTGGAATATAAGGCAATCAATATAGAAAAAGGGAATAAGACGGCCTACGATTTCGTGAAAGATAAATATGGAGAAGAGGGGTTGCAAGAATATCTCAATCGTTGTGAAACCGTATGTAATGACAAGAAAGCCAAACTCCGGAAATTAAAGATGCAACAGAACGATATTCCGGATGGATTTATTGACAGGGATTTACGGAATACGCAATATATTGCCAAAAAGGCGCTTTCCATGCTGAAGGATATTTGTCGCAGAGTGGTGGCTACGACCGGTTCTATCACGGATAAGTTGCGTGAAGATTGGCAACTTGTGGATGTGATGAAAGAATTGAACCTGCCGAAATATGAAGCCTTGGGGTTGGTGGAGAGGTTTGAGGATAAGGATGGAAGAATTATCAAGCGGATAAAAGATTGGACAAAGAGGAACGATCATCGGCATCATGCGATGGACGCTTTGACGGTTGCGTTCACCAAAGATGTGTTTATCCAGTATTTTAACAATAAAAATGCCGCTTGGGAATCCGATTGCAAGGAACATGCTAATATAATAGGTATAAAGACCCGTTATTTTGAATCGGGGAGGGCTGTTCCGCCTATGCCGTTGGGACAGTTCCGGGTTGAGGCGAAATCACATTTGGAAAATCTGTTGGTTTCTATCAAAGCCAAGAATAAAGTCGTTACTACCAATGTGAATTGCATCAGAAAGAAAGGGGGAATATCTGAAAAGCACCAGCAAACTCCGCGCGGACAATTGCATTTGGAAACAATTTATGGAAGCCATAAGCAATATGTCACGAAGATGGAAAAAGTGAATGCTTCTTTTGATGCAGCCAAGATTGCGACCGTAAGTAGGCAGAATTACAGGAATGCATTGTTAAGGCGTTTAGAGGCTTTTGGGAATGACCCCAAGAAAGCGTTTACCGGTAAAAACACGTTGGAAAAGAATCCTGTCTATCTGGATAGGGCACAAACCATGCGAATGCCGGACAGGGTACAAACAGTCGAATTTGAAGCGGTTTATACGATACGCAAACCTATTGATTCTAATTTGAATGTAGAGAAAGTGGTAGATGCGAAGGTTCGCGCTATTTTGGAACAACGCCTGGAAGAATATGGAGGAGATGCTAAAAAAGCATTTGTCAATTTGGATGAAAACCCTATATGGTTGAATCAGGAGAAAGGAATAAGTATCAAACGGGTGAGCATTCGAGGAATCAATAATGCCCAATCGCTACATGTGAAGAAAGATAAAAACGGGAATCCGATTCTGGATGAAAACGGAAAACAGATCCCTGTGGATTTTGTAAATACCGGCAACAACCATCATGTGGCTATTTATCGTAAGCCAGTTTTAGATAAGAAAGGACAGGTGATGTTTGATGAAGATGGCAATCTGATGTATGAATTGGACGAAGTGGTCGTTTCTTTCTTTGAGGCAGTAACGCGGGCTAATTTGGGGTTGCCTATTATCAATAAGGATTACAGAAGAAGTGAAGGCTGGCAATTTTTGTTTAGCATGAAGCAAAATGAATATTTCGTATTCCCGAATGAAAAAACAGGTTTCAATCCAAAGGAAATAGATTTGTTGGATCCGGATAATTATGCGGTGATTAGTCCGAATTTGTTTAGGGTGCAGAAATTTTCTACAAAAAATTATTGTTTTAGACATCATTTGGAAACAGATGTTCAAGAACGAAAAGCTTTATTAGGTATAACATATAAATGGCAATTGGGATTGAAAGCTATTAAAGATATAGTCAAAGTCCGAATCAACCACATTGGGCAAATCGTTTCAGTGGGAGAGTACTAAAGTCCTAATAGGGGTTGAAACAAATAGGGTGTATGCTATTTCCAAAAAGGTTGTACCCTTTTCCAAAATAGTATGCACCCTTTTTTTTATTCCGATTAATAACATATTAAAATCGAATAGCTTATGATCAAGAAAACCCTTTATTTCGGAAATCCCGTTTACCTATCTCTGAAAAATGCTCAGTTGGTAATAAAGTTACCGGAGGTAGTCAGGAATGATACATTGCCTGAAAGTTTCAAACGAAACTCGGAAGTGACCAAGCCCATTGAGGATATCGGAGTTGTAGTACTGGACCATAAACAGATTACTATCACTTCGGGAGTGTTGGAGGCTTTGCTTGAAAATAATTGCGCCATTATAACGTGTGATAGTAGAAGTATGCCTGTCGGTTTGATGCTTCCTTTGTGTGGAAACACTACGCAAAACGAAAGGTTTCGTGACCAATTGGATGCTTCGTTACCGTTAGTGAAACAACTTTGGCAACAGACGATAAAAGCGAAGATTGAAAACCAAGCAGCAGTTTTACAGGAATGTTCCGGGGCAGAAACAAGATGTATGAAAGTATGGGCGGACGACGTGAAAAGTGGAGATTCCAATAACTTGGAGGCTCGTGCTGCTGCTTATTATTGGAAGAATCTGTTCCCGATAAAAGATTTTACAAGAGATCGAGAGGGAATTCCACCTAATAATTTATTGAATTATGGATATGCTGTTTTGCGGGCAATTGTTGCTCGCGGATTGGTGGTGAGTGGACTTTTGCCTACTTTGGGTATCCATCATCATAATCGTTATAATGCTTATTGTCTGGCAGATGATATAATGGAGCCGTATCGCCCGTATGTGGATCGTTTGGTTTATAATATGATAAATCAAGGTGTCGATTATACGGAACTGACAAAGGAGTTGAAGGCACAACTGCTTATTATTCCGACATTGGAAACGAACATAGCGGGAAAACGTAGTCCGTTGATGGTGGCAGTTGGACAGACAACAGCTTCTTTGTACAAATGCTTTAGTGGAGAGTTACGTAAAATATTCTATCCGAAAATGTAATGAACCGATTTAGTGAATATCGTATTATGTGGGTGCTTATATTATTTGACTTGCCTACGGAGACAAAAAAGGAGAAGAAGGCGTATGTAGATTTCAGAAAGAATCTGCAACGGGATGGGTTTACCATGTTTCAGTTTTCCATCTATGTCCGTCATTGTGCCAGTAGTGAAAATGCAGATGTCCACATAAAAAGAGTTAAATCTTTTCTTCCGGAATATGGAAAGGTTGGAATTATGTGTATTACGGATAAGCAATTTGGGAATATAGAGCTTTTTTATGGTAAAAAAACAATGGAAGTAAATACTCCGGGGCAGCAATTGGAACTGTTTTAAAAAGCAAGAATCCTACTCAATGCAGGATTCTTGCCTTGAAACAACGTCTGTTTTTTATTTTTAATTTGAATTATAAACCATTGATTATTAATTGATAATAGCAATTCTGCTGTTTCTAATGGTTCAAATATACTAAAATGAAAGCAAATCACAACAACCGTGATTTCTTTTATGCTCACGCTATGCTGTTTCTAATGGTTCAAATATACTAAAATGAAAGCAAATCACAACCAAGGAACTTTCGCTTCTACACTGGCAAGGCTGTTTCTAATGGTTCAAATATACTAAAATGAAAGCAAATCACAACAATTACCTATATGCATACACTTTAAAAAGGCTGTTTCTAATGGTTCAAATATACTAAAATGAAAGCAAATCACAACACCACCTCCATTGCCCAAAGTTGCTACAACGCTGTTTCTAATGGTTCAAATATACTAAAATGAAAGCAAATCACAACACATGTTGACTATTGAAGTTGCAAATGTTAGCTGTTTCTAATGGTTCAAATATACTAAAATGAAAGCAAATCACAACGGTAGGTGCCGTAAAATTGTATAACGCTTTGCTGTTTCTAATGGTTCAAATATACTAAAATGAAAGCAAATCACAACTAATTCCAATATATTTTAATTGTTAAACAAGCTGTTTCTAATGGTTCAAATATACTAAAATGAAAGTAAATCACAACGTATGGCTTATTATAGCCAGGGCAACCACACAAAATTCGGAAATCGTATGAACTATATCAAAGAAAAAACAGAACCTTATCATATAAGTATTTCCCATTTCCTCTGTCACTGTATCACTGATTCCTTTTTACCAATTGATATTCAACTTGTTTGATTAGTGATATATGCCCGTTTTCTATATCACTACAGTATCACAACCCTATCACTGGCAACTTGGATGGGGAACAGGCATTCCGCTTATACATATCTGTATATTAACATATTACAAATAAAAACAAACAATAAACACCAGATCCCCATCTCTGCAAATCACTCGATTATTTTATGTAAAAACGGCTATAAAATAGGTAAAACCGAGTGGTTTTCATTCTCCGGCACGGTACTTTAGTTGCCGAACATCCCCATGTTGCCATCCTTTACATCCGGGTGTAGAGAGCCGATACATCCGGATGTAAAGGATGGCAACATGGGGGTGTTTACGGAATTATCTGCTTGTTTTTGCTAAAAGAAGAGAGGGCTTTTGTGGAATGAAGAACCGTATTTTGCCAATTTAGTATAAATGATGAAATGATGTATTTGAAAGGCAATTGCATGCCCACACAACCGGATATCCATACCTCTCTATCAACAAGATACGAATCCTGTCCGCAAATGTCAGTTTGCCATCATCCGAATGTCGGCAAACTGACAGATTTCAGACTGTCATTCAACGGATTCTTTTAATATATTTCTAATCTCTTCCACACAATTTATAGCGTATCAGGACGTTGGTATTAAACGTAAATGCTTACCTTTGCGGCCGACTATCCGTGTGAGGATACTGAATTAAGACAATTAATTATTACACTTTATACAAAGTATGGGAAAGTATAAATTGATCAACAACGTGTTGGGCTGGATCGTTTTTGCGATCGCTTCAACCGTCTATTTGATGACTATGGAACCCACTGCCAGCTTCTGGGATTGCGGTGAGTTCATTTCTTCAGCTTACAAGCTGGAAGTAGGGCATCCGCCCGGAGCACCGTTCTTTATGTTGACGGCCAACCTGTTCACACAACTTGCATCCGATCCGTCCACAGTGGCGAAGATGGTAAATACGATGTCCGCCTTGTTTAGCGGACTGACGATCTTGTTCCTTTTCTGGAGTATCACTCACCTTGCCCGCAAGATCATGGTGAAAGACGGAGAAGAAGCGTCTTTAGGCCAGATGATTACCGTTATGGGTAGCGGTCTGGTCGGAGCACTGGCTTATACATTCAGTGATACGTTCTGGTTCAGTGCCGTGGAAGGAGAAGTGTATGCCTATTCATCACTCTTTACAGCCGTTGTTTTCTGGCTAATCCTGAAGTGGGAAGCTGTTGCCGACAAACCACATGCAGACCGCTGGATCGTACTGATCGCTTACCTGATGGGGTTGAGTATCGGTGTCCACTTGCTGAACTTGCTGTGTATCCCGGCTATCGTGCTGGTATATTACTATAAGAAATTCCCGAACCCGACGATGAAGGGTACATTGGTTGCTTTGCTCGCTTCCTTCGCCATCGTTGCGCTGATGATGTATGGTGTCGTACAGGGGCTGGTCGAGGTTTGCGGCTATTTCGAACTATTATTTGTCAACGTCTTAGGCATGCCTTACAATTCCGGGGTATTCGCTTATGTGATCATTGTGGCAGGCGTGTTGATCTGGTCTATCTGGGAAACCATGCGCGACGAGATCCATCCGACACGCATGAAGATCGCTTTCATCCTGTCGGTCGTATTGATCGGTATTCCGTTTATCGGTAGCGGTTATGTTTTGGCGGTCATTCTGACGGCTGCATTGAGCCTATACCTGTTCAAGAGCAAGAAGGTGGATATCAAGACGCTGAATACAATCCTGGTCTGCCTGATGGTAGTCGTTGTAGGCTATTCTTCGTATGCACTGACACTGATCCGTGCAACGGCCGATACGCCGATGAACCAGAACGCGCCGAGCGATATCTTTACGTTGCGTACCTATCTGGCACGTGAACAGTACGGTAAAACCCCGCTTCTTTATGGGCAGACCTACGTTTCGGAAGTACAGCGCGAAAACCAGGGAGGAAGCTGCGTACCCGTCACGACAGAAGGCGAACCGACCTGGAGCCGCGTGATCAAGAAAGACAAAAACGAGAAAGACCGTTATTTCGTGTCCCGCACCGATCAGGAATACAAATATGTCGACGAACTGAACATGCTGTTCCCGCGTATGTACAGCTCCGATCCGCGCCATGTACAGGCCTATAAGGAATGGGCGCAGGTAAAAGGCCAACCGGTGAAATATAACTATTGCGGAGAGATGAAGAGCGTAATGAAACCGACATTCGCGGAAAACCTGAAGTTCTTCTTCTCCTACCAGCTGAACTTTATGTACTGGCGCTACTTCATGTGGAACTTCTCCGGCCGTCAGAACGACATCCAGGGAAATGGAGAGGTGCTGAACGGCAACTGGATTACCGGCATTCCGTTTATCGACGAAGTTCTGGTGGGCCCGCTGGAAGATATGCCGTTCGATATTATCAATAATAAAGGGCACAATGTCTATTATATGCTGCCGTTGCTGTTAGGTATTTTAGGTTTGCTGTTCCAGGCTTATTCGGGCGAAAAGGGGATCCAGAGTTTCTGGGTGACTTTCTTCCTGTTTTTCATGACTGGTCTGGCTATCGTTCTGTATCTGAATCAGACGCCATATCAGCCGCGTGAACGAGACTATGCGTATGCCGGATCGTTCTATGCGTTCTGTATCTGGATCGGGTTCGGTGTCGCGGCACTGGCTAAGGGACTGGAGCGATACGGCAAACTGAATCCGGTCATCGCCGGATCGGTGGCAACCGTGCTTTGCTTGTTCATACCTATCCAGATGGCCGGACAAAACTGGGACGACCACGACCGTTCAGGCCGCTATGTCTGCCGCGATTTCGGTTCCAACTATCTGGAATCCTGCGAGCCGAATGCCATCATCTTCACCAACGGCGACAACGACACATTCCCCTTGTGGTATGCCCAGGAGGTAGAAGGCGTCCGTACCGATGTTCGCGTATGTAACACCAGCTACCTGCAAACAGACTGGTATATCGACCAGATGAAGAAACAGGCTTACGAGTCCGCTCCGCTGCCGATCACCTGGACACGCGACCAGTATATACAAGGGACCCGCGATGCAGCTTATGTATTCCCGCTGACAAAAGATTCGATCGACCTGAACACGGCCTTGAACTTTGTCCGCAGCGATGATCCGAAGTTCAAGAAGATTCCGGGTATCAACCAGGAACTCGATTATATCCCGGCCGACAAACTGTACTACAAAGTCGACTCGGTCGCCGGAGCCAAGATCTTAGGCGGTAAGACAGACGGCATGGTAGACCAGATGATGATCAACCTCGCCGGAAAGAATGCGCTGGGTAAACAGGAACTGACGATCCTCGACATGTTGCAGACCAACAACTTCGAACGTCCTATGTACTACGCGATCACGGTCAGCCCGGATCAGTTCGTCAACCTGGACGGCTACTTCGAACAGACAGGTCTCGCTTACCAGGTCGTTCCGAAAAATGCCAACAAAGCAGTCAACACCGACAAAATGTACGACAACGTGATGAACAAATTCAAATGGGGCGGCGTAGACAAGCCAGGCGTTTACATCGACGAAAACGTAATGCGCATGTGCAAGAGCTACCGCATGATGCTGTTCAACAAGTTGGCAGAAGCATTGGTGAAAGAAGGCAAGAACGACAAGGCTTTGGAAGTATTGGACAAATGTATGCAGGTGTTGCCGCCGGAAAATGTCCCGCTCGACTACACGGCTCTTTCAACCGGTGAACTCTATTATGTGCTGGGCCAGAAAGAAAAAGCGGCAGAAATATTTACAGGCATCGCCGATAACATGATGCGTAACATAAACTGGTACTTCCGCTTGAACCCGGTGCAGTTGGCGTCCGTAGAAACAGAATTGTTACAGGACATGCAGGTTTTGAATCAAGTATTGTTAATCAACAAACATTACAACCCCGAATTCAACAAGAAATACCAGGAAGAGTTTGACAACTACCGTATGGCTTACGAATCGGTGCGCAGAGAATAGATATGTTTATAGAACAACCGCCCTGGTTTTACAGGGCTCTGTTTCCAGGGGTAATCTGGCGGATTCCGGCAAAGAAGAAGTGTGTATATCTCACCTTCGACGATGGTCCGATCCCTGAGGTTACCCCTTGGGTATTGGATATATTAGACAAATATGGCGTGAAGGCGACCTTCTTCTGTGTCGGGGACAACGTCCGCAAACATCCGGACATCTACCAGATGGTACTGGACAGGGGACATCGTGTAGGCAACCACACTTTCAACCATATTCAAGGTATCCGCTTCTGGACCAAAAACTATCTGGCGAATGTGGAAAAGGCTGCCGAATATATAAAAAGCGACCTGTTCCGTCCGCCCCACGGACACATGCGTTTCCCACAGGTGGTAGGACTCAGGAGGCATTACCGGATCATCATGTGGGACGTGGTGACGCGCGATTACAGTCCGCACATGACACCGAACGGTGTCTTCAACGTGGTGAAGAACTATACCCGCAACGGTTCCGTAATCGTCTTTCACGACTCGCTGAAAGCCGAACGCAACATGCGCGAAGCGATGCCCAGGGCCATCGAATGGCTACAGGAACAAGGGTATGAGTTCAAAGTGTTTTAATATGCTTCCAGCTATCGAAATAAAAGAGAAAGCAAAAGAGATCGGCTTCGATGCCTGCGGGATCGCACAAGTAGCGGCCGCAGACAGCGAGGCCTTATTTTTTGACAGATGGCTAAAGGAGGGCAACCATGCAGGGATGGCCTATATGGAGAACCACCGCGAGATCCGGTTGAATCCCGCCGGATTGGTGGAAGGAGCCAAGACAGTCATATCCGTGGCGTTGAACTATTATCCAGAGCAGAAACTTCCACCCGAAGCGCCCCATATCGCCTACTACGCCTACGGGAAGGATTACCATCTCGTCGTCAAAGAGATGTTGAGCGAGCTATGGACCGCCCTGTTCCCGCGCCCCGCGCGGGATCGCATAGAGACGGACGGGAAAGGAATGGATCGCAACGGGCAGTTCTTTTGCGATCCCGCGTCAAGCGCGGGAACGGAACAGACAGACGTAACAGCC
>ENA-OROX01000191-OROX01000191.1-human-gut-metagenome-genome-assembly--contig:-NODE-191-length-64445-cov-6.493446_pt1 | contig 64445 bp, 63 predicted proteins | sample MGYA00242133_ERZ509058 | MGnify/ENA primary metagenome ERZ509058 (study PRJEB26280, sample SAMEA2338751) | human gut metagenome | biome: human gut; feature: human-associated habitat; material: faeces...
CATTTTACGACATTCTTCTACAAGTAAGGATAAATTATTTTTTGTTGGTAAATATTGTATTTTTTATAATTTTGTGTTATAATAAATTATATTACAAATAAAAAAAGGAGGTACATGTTATGTACCAGGTAAAAGGACTGTTCTCGGTAAGAACTGAGTTGTTTGCAGAAAACGAGCATTTTTTTAAGGGGCTTGAATATCAGGCCCAAGCCTCTGACGATGGCTTCACAAGAGTCATTGTCACTGACAGACCGGAATACCCTGACAACCCAATCCAGTATGTGGCAAGCATTCTTGGCCAGTCAATGGCCAGAGTCGCATACTAACACTCCTTGCTCCCCCATTAGCCCGTTCTAGGCTCGGGGGAGCCTTCTTTTTTATTTTATTTTTTATTAATTATCTAATTGCTTCTTATTATTGGTTGGAATTTCGATATTTTTGAATTATTTTTTAAGTACTTACTTAGTTATTTAAGCAAAAAAATATCCCCTAAGGGATATTTTAATTATTCAGCATCTTCTGATTCAGCTTCAGTTTTATTAACTGGTTCTGGATCTTCTGCTTCTTCATATTTTTCTAATACAGCTTTTGTAAGCTTGTCTCTTACTTCTTGATTAATAGGATGAGCTATATCATAATATCTTTCACCTTTTTTTCTTCTAGGCATAGCAATGAATAAACCTTCTGGTTTTTCCATAACTTTAATTTCATGAACTACAAATTCATTATCAAATGTTATTTGGGCTATTGCCTTCACTCTATTTCCTGAGTTTACTTTTCTAACACGTACTTCTGTAATTTCCATGTGAGCACCGCCTTCCAATGTTTTTATTTTTGTACTATTTATGTATGTACACTTATATTATTCTCCATTTTGTATTTTTTTCCTTCTATTTTTTCAAAAAATTTATAATTTTTTATATTTTTTTAATATATCAATTCAAAAACAAAGACGTAAAATATGTTGAATTTTTCCTATTTTAAGTATATAATATATTAGAAAAATAAAACATATAAAAGGAGTGCTTAATTTGATTAATTTAGAAGAATTAAAAAAATATAAACATATACATATGCTAGGTATCGGTGGAACTAGCATGAGTGGGATTGCTACTATTTTAAAGAAATGGGGCTTTTACGTTACAGGTTCAGACGCAAACGAGTCTGAATTGGTTGATAAATTAAAAAACAATGGAATTTCTGTTGTGATTGGTCATGATTTAGATAACCTTAGAAAAGCTGATTTAGTCATTTATAGTGCCGCAATTTCTCATGATGATATTGAAATGCAAGAAGCAGAAAGATTAAATATTGAAACCATGGAAAGATCTACTTTTTTGGGAATTATTACTAAAGGTTATAGAGATACAATTAGTATTTCTGGAACGCACGGAAAAACCACAACCACATCTATGATTTCTGTTTGTTTTATGGAGGCTCATAAAGACCCTACTGTTCAAGTTGGTGCCATTTTAAAGCAAATTGATGGAAATTACAGAGTTGGAAATAGCGAATATTTTATATTAGAGTCTTGTGAATATGTAGAAAGTTTCTTAAAATTTCACCCAAGAACAGAAGTTATTTTGAATATAGACAATGACCACCTTGATTATTTTAAAGACTTAGAGCATATAAAAAATGCTTTTGTGAAATTTGTTGAATTACTTCCAAAAGATGGTTTACTAGTATTAAATGCTGATGACCCTAATTGTGTTGATTTGTATAAAAATACGAATGCAAAAATTGTTACTTTTGGTATTAAAAATGAGAAATCAAACTTTATTGCTAGAAATATCACTTTTGACAACAATGGCTTTCCTCTTTTTGATGTATACAGAAATAATACTTTTTATAAGAGCATCAAGCTTTCCGTACCAGGAATGCATAATGTTTATGATGCTCTTGCTTGTATTGCAACATGTTATGAATATGGTATAGACAAAGAAGATATAAAAGAGGGGTTATTAAAATATACTGGAGCTCACAGAAGGTTTGAATTTGTTGGAAGCACAAATGGAGCAAATGTTTTCGATGATTATGGTCATCACCCAACAGAAATAAAAGCTGTATATGATGCAATGAAAAAGAAAAAATTTAATAGGTCTTGGGTTGTATTCCAACCACACACATACAGTAGAACTAAGAATCTTCTTACAGATTTTGCACAAGTTCTCTCTGGATTTGATAATATAATAATAACTGACATTTATGCAGCTAGAGAAGCTGATACTTTAGGTATTTCATCTCAGAATTTAGTTGACCAAATTAATATTAATAGAGTAGGAAAAAAAGCTCTTTATATGTCTGATTTTAACGAAATTGCAAAATACATCAGAGATAGAGTTATGCCAAATGATATAGTACTAACAATTGGAGCTGGAACAGTAACAACAATTGGACCAAAAATAGTAGGAAAATAATATCCCATCACATAAAATCTATATTTTTTACTATTTGTTATATATAAAAATAGTCTATTAGCATAAAATATAAAAAGAAAATATTCACATTGTTTATGAATATTTTCTTTTTATTTATTATTTCCCATACTTTTCAATTTCTATTGTTGGATACACAAATTTTTGTCCACTCTCTGTCATTTGTCCATTAGGGAAATGATTTTTATTCATTTCATTGCTTCCAACTAGGAAATATCTATGTTTTATCGAGTCTGACACATATCCAGTTCCTTTAACAACTGGGTCATCCCAAGTTGAATCTATTGCATACCACTTTCCATATAGTTGTACATAATTCCATTCATGTCTTTCTGTTTTCCCTTCTGAATTGGTTGCAGTTCCACTTACTAAAACACATGGAATATTCACTTCATCTAAAATATATTTTAATGCTTCCGCATACCCCTCACAAACTGCAGATTTTTCAATCAGTGCTCCATATAAATTATATACATTATTATTGGTTATATTTTGTTCGTATTGCAAGTTATTTATAATCCAATCATGAGCATGCATTATTTTATTATAATCTATTCCATTTAGTCTTTTAACTATATTATCCCTTGTCTCTTTTATCTCATTTAAAATATTGTCTACTTTTTCCTTACTCTCTAGGCCATTTGCCAAATAGCCATTCGAATCTGCAGGTGCAATCGACAATGCATATGTCACTTTTTTTCCATATGTTGTTTTTCTCATTTTTAAATTTATTTTGGTAACATCTATAAAAAATGTATCAACTCTATCTAACATTAATGCATCCCACGCTGATTGAAAACTGGTATCCAACTTATTTTCTCCATAATCTTCATATAATACATCTGCTATTTGGCTTGATAATTTTATCTCATAATTTCCGGATGTCATATTTGATAAATTGCTTTCAATCGTGTCATATATTAATTTTGCGGTATTGTCTAATTGATTATAATAATATTTATTATTTGTAACAACATTAAAATTGTATTCTCCTGAATAACTGTCTATAATTGGAACAATCATTGTATCTTGATTTTCCGTTGTTTCTATTTTTTCTACATTTATATATTCATCTTGTAACTGTTGTACAACATTTACTCCGTGTTCATAACCCAATTTTATTTGTTGCTTATTAGACTGAACAACTTTATATATGTATATTCCTAAAAGCAGTACAATTGATATTAATAGAGCATTTATAATTATATATTGTCTTTTTTCTTTAGCACTGTTTTCCATAAAAAAATATCCTTTCTTTCATTTAAACGGCATGTTTCCAATTAATATAATTTGATAATTGCATGTAGCGTATTCTCATCTTTCGACTTTATTGTTATGATATTTTGATTTTCTTCTTTTGTATATAAACACTTAAATTCATCATTTAATCGTATCTGTTTTTTATACATTATTTCTATATTATTACACTCTGGTGCTTCATATACTTCTTCTGGTAAAGCCTCATAAGCATAATCCAAATAATATAAATTATGAATGTGCTTGTTAATGTCTATGTCTCTTCTTTGTGCTTTATATTCTTGCTTTCTTATTATAGTAGCTGGTTCTTTTAATTTTAAAGTATAATCTTCTTCGAATACTTTTTTAGTCTCACATTGATATTTTTCAATAATTTCAGGAGTTAATTCTCTTAGCTTTCCAGTGTTTATATCTACAATTGCCCACTTGCTAGTAGCAATTGTGCATAGTTCTCCGCTCTCATCATATATCTTGTAGTCTCTATATGTAAAAATTCTATTTGAATCTCTTCCCCATGTATTTATTGTTAGTTCTTCGTTATATATAGGCCTTTTTAAAATTTTAACTTTCCAACCTAATAGAATCCAACTAAATCCTACATTTTCCATATCATTTAATCCAAAATGTATGGTTTCTGATTGCCTAGCCCCTGCATTTTCTAATATTTTTAATATTGCCTTATTAGTTATTTTATTTGAGTAACCAACATCTTCTAAATCTATTTTTGTTTTACTTGTATATATTGCCATTTTCTGCCTCTTTCTAATAATCTATCTAACATTATTATATATTATGAACAAATTATTTTCAATCAAATTTTAAAAATCTGGCACATACTCTTCTTCATGTTTTCCTAAATCTTGCATATATCCATTCTCTATATCCAACAGATATAAATATTGCTCTATTTCTGAATATTCTTGGTTTGTTAATTTTCTATTCAAATACTTATCTTCTTTGGCCTTATATGTTGGAAAATATTGTGCCATTACACTCACATATGCTCTTGAATTTACATTTTCTTTTAACCATTTTAATATGTGTTTCGAATTTTGAATGTGTCCTGGAAGTACTAAGTGTCTTATTATTACGCCTTTTTTTATTAATTCATTTTCGTCAAACTCCGGAGTTCCCACTTGATTAATCATTTCTAAAATTGCCTTTGTTGCTATTTCAAAATAGTTTGGTGCTTTTGAATATTTTACAGCAATCTCATTAGAATAATATTTTAAATCTGGCAAATATACGTCTATATATCCTTTCAGAGCCTTTATTGTTTCAACATTTTCATAACCATTTGTGTTATATATTACTGGAATTATAAGGCCTTTAGATTTTGCAATTTTTAAAGCTTCTATTATTTGATATGCATACATAGTTGGTGTTACTAGATTTATATTATTTGCTCCATTTTTCTGCTGATCTAAAAAAATATCAGCTAATTCTTCTATAGAAACTTCTATTCCCTTTCCTTCTTGACTTATTTTATAATTTTGGCAGAATAAGCAATTCAAGTTACAATTCGAAAAGAACACTGTACCAGAACCATTCTTTCCACTTATGCATGGCTCTTCATAATAATGTAATGATGCTAATGCAATTTTTATCTTATCATTACAACCACATTTTCCTATTTTTCCTTCCAATCTATTTACTTTACATCTAAAAGGACAAACTTCGCACTTTCTTAATTTTTCTAACATTTTTTCTCCATTCTACTATAAAAGCATGCAAAATTGCATGCTTTCTCTTATTTAGTTAAAACTCTCTATATTGCCATTTGAATCTATCGTCACATCTCTTCCCCATGCAGATCGAATTGCATCTTCTGCATTATGAGTTTGTACAGCATCAGCTTCAATATCTATCGCAAAGCTTATCCCATCATATGTATAATCCATCATTATTGTTGCATAACCATTTTTCTCTGTTATATTTTTCTCTTCAGCCTTCCATAAAATAGAATCATCTATTCTTATATAATCTGTTAAACTCGTGGTAGTTTCTCCTACCAATAATATTTTTTTATAATACATTACCATTCTATCTTTAGTCGTTACAGTTTCATCAACAATCCAATCATCACTATTTAACAAATGCAAATCTAGTGCATCTAGTGAAAGATCTGTTGCTTTTTCTCCATCCTTATTGTACATCGATTTTTTTAAAATTATTCTAACATATGTATCTATTTCCCCACTATTTTTTACGCTAATTTCGTATGGGTATTTTTTTCCTATTTTTAAATTACCATTCACATCTACTATATTTCTAAATAAAATTCCAGATGTTTCATCCCACTTGCCATCAGACCCATAATTTCTGTTTGCAACTACTACACCGTTTTCCACTATACTTGTTCCTATTGAACTCATTTCAACCTGTGCAGGTGCTGCTTCAATATTTATAGGCCATAATATGGTTACAATTATTAATACCATGGAAATTATTAATGTTTGTACTTTTTTCAAACTTATTCACCTCTATTCTACATTTGTAATTTCATATGCAGATTGCCAGTTTGCATATGTACTACCATCATCATTATAACATACACGAATTGCTTCCGCATTTGTGACAGCATTAAACTCTCTTGTTTCTCTATCATTAATTGTTATATTTAATTGTAGTGTTGTACTTTTATTACCAGTTTCAAGCACCTTATCATAATACCAATATCCATCTGTCTTTAATGTCCAATTAGCCGAATTTGAACTTACTTTTGCATAATCTGGAATTAATACTTTTGCTCTTACAAACGTATCCTCATCTCCAATATTTTCTATATTAATATTAAGTTTTCCATTTTCTAATTTACTTGTTACAGCAATTTCAGTATCATTAAAAATAAACGTAACGTTTCCACTCGCCTCTGCAGATGTAGTAAAATATGCATATACTGTTCCACTCATAATTAATATAAGTATCATTATAATGCTAATTATTAATACCACCTTTTTATTTTTCATTCTTCTACTCCTTTACTTCTGTGATAAACTGCTTCCATTGTACACTACTGCTGTTGTTGCACTGCTCCCAGAAATATTTTTATAATCATATGTATATTCAAAATTAACAGTTTTTGTATTATTCTCTAACTTTACTGTTGCAGTTTCACTCGATGTTAATTTATAGCTTAGTGTATTATATATTGCATTTATAGTTACATTTGCACCTACTGGTATGTCTTTTATTACCATTGCTTTTTCTCCAGCATTTTTACTATGAGCTACATTTACAATATTATTATACACATTCTTTCCGTTTAGTTCAGCTTTTACACTGAAACTCAATTGTGCACTTACCGTATTTTGAGCAAATTTTGCAATTTTTGTGTTTATCACAAGTGTGCCTTTATCTGTTGCAGTGTCATTAGAAGGTTGTTTGCTATCATCTACTGTTACCGAATACCCATCCTTTTTTACAGTTAATGTTCCGTCTCCATTATTAGTTACACCATCTATTTTTCCTTCTTCTACTTTTGTTTTTAGATAATCTTCTAAGGATTCATAGCCATCTGTTAAATGATAGCCTACTACAATTCTGGAGATTTCTCCTTTTACATCCGATTCTTTTGATAAACTTGCAGCATTTTTGGCTTGTTTTATTACTCCATTATTTCCTAATACTGCATTTATACTAATTCCCGCAAGAATCAGCAAAACAACTATTGTTACAACTAATGCAATAAGGGTGACACCTTTTTCTTTCAAGAAACCGTATATACGGTCATAGGACTTTCTGTCTTCTTTTTTTCTCATTTTTTTCCTCCTAAGTTTTCTCTTCTCTAATATTATTATATATATAATAACATTAGCCTTTCATTAATTCAAGTTTTTTCTTATAAACTTTAATTTTTTCTATTTATATATGTTTGACATTTTTCGTCATTCAGCGTAAAATGGATATATCAAATAAAGGGGAAAAAAATAATGTTTGGACACAGAAGTGACGGCAGGAAATTAAAAACTGTTCCACCGTTTTTTAGAGTTATACCTTGTGTAATGTTGGAAAGAAACGATGCACAAGTTTATTTTAAGCAAGATATTAAATTAAAGGAATTAGATGAATACATTGATAGAAAAGCTAAAGAAGGTATAAAGCTTTCTTACATGAATATAATTTATGCAGCTATCGTAAGAATCATTGCCGAAAGGCCTTATTTAAATAGGTTTGCAATGAATGGTAGCCTATATGCTAGAAATCAAATATTTGTTTCTTTAGCAATAAAGAAAAGCTTTGCTGATGAAGGACAAGAAACAACAATAAAATTGCCTTTTACAGGAACTGAAAACATTTTCGAAATAAAAGAAAAATTAGACAAAGCAATAGAACAAAACAAAGATTACAGTACATCTAATAATACAGATGCATTAGCAAAAGCCTTTAGTATTGTTCCAAATGGTTTTATTAGGGCTGCTTTTAAATTTATCAAATTTTTAGACAAACATGGTGCCGTTCCAAAGGCAATCCTTTCAGCGAGTCCATTTCATACTAGCGTATTTTTAACTAATGTTTGATCTTTAGGTATTGATAGCATTTATCATCATTTATACAATTTTGGTACTACCAGCCTATTCTTTGCAATGGGTAAAAAGAAGAAAAGTTATATTTATGATGATGATGAAATGCACGAAGAAAAATGTATTACCATAGCCTTTGTTGGTGATGAAAGAATTTGCGATGGTTATTATTATGCAACTTCTTTTAAGCAATTGTCTAAATATTTAAAGAAGCCAGAATTGTTAGAACAACCAGGAGTTGTAAAAGAAGATATAAAATAAATTTATAAAAGCTGATATATTGTTTTAGTAACATATATCAGCTTTTTATTATTTTTCTATTTCTTTTCTAAAGCTTATACCATTTTCAAGTTTTGGTAAGTCTAACATATCTAATATTGTTGCAGAAATATCTGCAAATGTGCTTCTTATTCCTAAATTCACATTTTCTTTTATATTCTTTCCATATACCAATATTGGAGTATATTCTCTAGAGTGGTCTGTGCTTGGAGTGCTTGGGTCATTTCCATGGTCTCCGGTTATAATAAGCATATCATTTTCTTTCATTTTGCTCATTATCTCTGGTAATTTCGAGTCGAAATATTCTAGTGCTCTTGCATATCCTTCAATATTATTTCTATGTCCATATAACATGTCTGTATCTACAAGGTTTGTAAATACCAATCCCTTAGTATCTTTTTTTATTTCTTCAATCGTCTTTTCTATTCCATCAGCATTTCCATTTGTGTGTATTGCTTTGTCTATTCCCCTGCCACTGAATAAATCTTCTATTTTTCCTATGGCTACAACATTTGTACCATTCTCATGCATTACATCTAACATTGTCTTACCAAAAGTATTAGACTCAAAGTCTTTTCTGTTGTAGGTTCTTGTAAAATTTTCTGATTTATCTCCAATAAAAGGTCTTGCAATTACAGTTCCAACATTGTACTCTGGGTTATCTAGAATTTTTCTTGTAATTCTACAAATTTCGTATAATTTTTCTACTGGAATTACGTCTTCATGTGCTGCTATCTGAAATACGCTGTCTGCTGATGTGTATATTATAGGATATCCTGTTTTTATGTGTTCTTCTCCGAAGCGTTTTAAAATTTCTGTTCCAGAGCCAACTTCATTACATAAAACTCCTTTTATACCAGTTTTCTCTATAAATTCATCAATCAATTTTTTAGGAAACGCATTTGGATATGTTGTAAAAGCAGGATGCTTAATATAACCAGACATCTCCCAATGCCCTACTGGACTGTTTTTTCCATCTGCTTGTTCTTGTGCCTTTCCATATGCTCCTATTGTCTTTTCTTGTTTTTCTCCAACCTTAACTCCGTCTATGTTATATAGCCCTAATTTAGCCATATTGGGAATATCTAAAGACGTATTATTGTATATTCCAGCAAGTGTATTGCTTCCTTCATCTCCATACTTGTTTGCATCTGGAGCCTCTCCGACACCGAAGCCATCAAGTACCATTATGATTACTCTGTCTACCATACTTTTCCTTTCCATTGGCAAATAATTACAATTTCTGCTACGTCAAATTTCATTCAAAACGCGGTCACATACACCACGTATGCTCCATTACCTTTTGAATTCATTTTCCTTGCCAAAATTTGATTCTTTCCCAACTCTTTTATTATTTACTTGTCAAATTATACTCATACACCTTCACATTCTTTACAAAATTATCAAATTCGTTCTTGAAAATATTTATATTAAATTCGTCTTTTCCTTTTAGCTCAAGCTTATATTTATCCATGTTTATAAGTCCTTCTTGAGATATGTCCATTCCTAAAGGAAGTGTTTGATTGTTATTTTCAAAGAATGTTATATTCGAGTAAAATACTAACTTTGTATTTTCTGGAACGTTTATTTTATATAAATACGTTTCTTTAGATGTAGAAGTTTTCTCTAGATTATCCAAAGTTTCGAATGGATTTACACTAAATTTGTCAAATCCATCTGGATCAATCTTTTCGTTGCTAGCCTTGTACAAAGATATATCATATGGAACTTCTATCTTTTCAGATTCATCTATAAGAATTTGTCTAAGTTCTTTTAATTTCTCTATAAATACGTCCATCTCTGTATTTAAATTTACATTTAAAACTTTGTACTTATCTTTTTCCGCTTCTCTATGTTGATTATTTTTTAATGTTTTTATCTTTGTCTTATCTTGGCTGATATTTCCAAAAATATCGAAATCCTTTTCTTGAATTTTTTCAATATCTTTCTTGTAGTCGTCTTTTAATTGCTGCAATAAATTTGCTATTTTTGTTTCATCTGCTTTTAATAGCTTTTCCTTCGATACTATGTTTATTCCATCTAGTACAAAATTTGAGGCAAACAATGCATCTTGTTCTTTATGTGTTAATTTTTCTCTTTGTTGACTATCTATCTTACTTGCAAAATTTTCTATGTCTTCTTCATAATCAAAGGTTTTTCTAAGTCCTGTACTCGCTGTTTCTTCCTCTTCTACTTCACCTTCGGCAAGCATTTTAGACTCATCTTTGTTTGCATATTTCCAAAATTCGAATATACTCTTCTTATGCTCATCTATCTCTTCTAAAAACTCTGTTGCATTCTTTAATTTTTTATCAATATTATCAACCTTATTTTGTAAAGCCTTTAAGTCTAGTTTTGCATTTTTATTATCTTTTACATTATTATCCAGTTCCTTGCCAATCTTAATAATATCTTCTACAGTATAGCTCTTAGATTCTAATTCATCATCTTTAAAATGTTCTATATTTTCTTTATCTTGACTTAAAATATCCTTTAATCTTTCTTTACTTGCAGAATGTTCCGAAACGTTTTCGTCTTTCTTACCTTTCTTTCCCTTAAAGAAATATTTTATTCTTCCCATAAATGTTTTCTTGCACTCTAAGAAAGTAACAATCTCTTTCTCTTTTCTAAGATATTCTAGGTTTTTCTGTTCTTCTTGCTTTTGTAAATCTTTAATATCTGCTTTTACTTCCTTAGTCTCAGTCTTAACTCTTTCGTTTTCTTTTATCTTAGAAATTGACTCTTTCTTCAAAAACTCTGGCAAAGTATCATATTCAATTTTTTCATCATTATAATAAAATTCTAAGCCACCATTTTCACCAATCTTTATTTGAAATTGATAATCTTTTCTTAAATCATATGCTAAAATGAATAATGCTTTAATTAATTTATAACATTTTGATGCTTCTTTTTTATCTTTGAGAATAATTCTATATTGGCTTGTCATTTTATCATATATAACAGTCTCTCCAACTATTTGCAACTGAATATTTCCTTCTTCGTCTTCTATTTCATATATAGAAGGCCAATTTTTAGTGAAAAACCACAAATAATTTTCTAAATCTTCTATCTCTGATTTTTTTAATATTACTTCCGAATATTCCTCATTACTGATAGGCACAAAAATAGTGTTATCCTTTTCACTCTTGCTCTTGCACGCTTCAATCTTTTTTTTCAATAAATAAAACATCGGCGAATTATCTGTTTCGTTTGTAGAAGCAAGCATAAAATATTTATCCGCATAATCAGAATAGAATATTTGCCACTTAAAATTATTAGCAAATTTCACATCAAATGGAATCTCTTTCTGAAAAGCTTCTTGTTCCTTTTCTATTTCTTGAATATCTGACACCCTAGTCTGATTTATCATTTTTAAAAAATATGCATACTTCTCAAGATTTTCGTTTGCCTCTGGCTTCATATATGTAAATAATGGACTGGCAAGTTTATACCTTTCCTCTAAATCATCTAGTCTGTCCTTTGGTGTAATTAATATTTCAATATCTTTTATTTTTACGTACTTATAAACTTTATATGTAGTTTCGTCGTAAACCTTTGGTACTCTATATTCAAGTGGCTCAAAATCCTTTAAAAATTCTGGAACTTCTCCTAGTTCAAAACCAATATAGTCTACTTTTTCTCTTAACATATTTAAGTTTTCTGTTGTACCTTTTACTACTTTCCTTGGCATATTTGCTCCTCCAAATTTTGCAAATTAAATTACTGAATTAGTATATCACAACTTTATTAATAATGCTATAAAAATGTTTATTTTTATCTCAATCGCAAGGTAAGATAATTAACATATATTTTATCAACAGTAAAATATTGCAATATTTTTTCTATTATGATAATATAAAAAAAATAGCATTAAAGAGTAACAACGGTATAACTTTAATTACGCTTGTTGTTACAATAATTGTATTACTAATTTTAGCACGGCGTAGTTATGTCTATACTTCTAGGAGATAATGGAATAATAAAAAAAGCTCAAGAGTCATCTGAAAAGCATAATAATTCGATAGCACAAGAAAAAATATTGATGGGAGATTTATCTGATTTTGAATTAATTCAAGTATCTAACGCAATTAAAGGAAGAGATACATCAGATTTACCTACAAAGGAAGAATATGTAGGTGATTTTATAAAAATAGGTTCAAAAGATTTGGAAAAAATGGGTCTGGATTTCGAGGGGCAATATTACGTCAATCCAATTACTGGAGAAGCATATGATATAGACGGAAAAAAAGTAAATAATATAACATATCATTCTATAGAAGAATTAAAGCAAGCATTGTATTCTTCAAAAGAAATTAACACAAAAAGATTATTAAAAATGAAATATAAGCAATTAGACTATTTAAAAAATAACCAACAACATTCAAATGGTGCAATTGCAACATATACAGTTTCAGATAAAGGAAATTATACAATTATGCCATATTTTGCATCATTGGCTTGTCAAGGAATGTTAGAGGATATTGGGTCATATGATTCAGTAAAAAAATATATTTTGTGGCACCTAAATCATATAAATGAAACTGAAGATGTAAACGGAACTAAGGGAACAATATATGATTATAAATATATTGGAAATGCAGAGCAAACTGAGAAATCATATGATTCTGTAGATTCCTATGCAGCAGTATTTTTAAGTTTATTAAGAAAGTATGAAGAGAAAACTGGGGATAAACAATTACTAATTGATAATAAAGAAAAAATCATGTTGATTGCTCAGGCTGTTAATAGTGTGTTTTCAGAAAGTCGAGGATTATCTGAAGCGAAAGCAACATATCCTATATATTATTTGATGGATAATTCAGAAGTATATAAGCGGATATAATGATTTATCATATATTTGCAAAAATATATTTGGAGATACAAACTTTCAACAATATGATAAAAGAGCAACAGCCATAAAGAATTCAATAGAGAAAAATTTATGGAATTCTAAAAAGACCTCTCAAAAAGAATTTCAACTATATGATTTTGCATACCACAATTCTTCTTATAAAGAAGTTTTATTAGAAAAAGATTATTATCCACATACATTAGCACAACTATATGTTGTTTTATATGGATTGGTGGATGTGAATTCAGAAAGAGCTGAACAAGTATATTTTTTGCATTCTAGATATTCGGAGCCAAAGTGGTTTTTGTATGAAAGGGAAGGGTCATATCCTCATATGGAGAATTTAATAACGGCACTTATGTATGAAAAAGATAAAATAACAGTTAATGGAACAGAGATAAATATATCATATGAAATAAAAATGGCAATCAGTAAAATTTTATACTGGGAAACAAAGAAAATTAAGAATTATATGTGGAATTGCCAAGAAGCTGGAAATACAATTATTGCAATTAATATGTATATAAATAAAAATACTAAGACTCCAGCTATTTTGAATTATATGAATTAAATACATAAAAGGGGACTTTTTTACATCCCCTTTTTTATTATATATTTTATTTTGCAAATGTTTTTATTTCTTCATCTATTTTTTCTACAAAATCTTCTAGCTTCATTGCCCCAACGTCTCCGTCTTTTCTGTTACGAACTCCGACTTCTCCTGCTTCTTGTTCTTTATCTCCAACAACTAGCATGTATGGAACTTTTTGAAGTTGTGCTTCACGTATTTTGTATCCGATTTTTTCTGCTCTATCATCTACTTCTACTCTTACTTCTTTATCTTGTAATGCTTCCTTAACTTTGTTTGCATATTCTAAGTGCTTATCTGATATTGGGAGTACTTTTACTTGTACTGGTGCAAGCCATGTTGGGAATGCACCCTTTGTTTCTTCTATTAAAAATGCCATAAATCTATCTAGTGTTCCAAGTATTGCTCTGTGTATTACAACTGGTCTATGAGCTTTTCCATCTTCACCAATGTATTCTAGTTCGAATCTTTGTGGTAATAAGAAGTCTAATTGGCAAGTTGAAACTGTTACATCATGTCCTATTGCTGATTTTAATTGTACATCTAGCTTTGGTCCATAGAATGCAGCTTCGCCTTCTGCCTCGTAGAAGTCTAATCCTAGTTCTGTTAGTATTTCACGAAGTTGACTTTCTGCCTTGTCCCACATTTCGTCGTCATCAAAGTATTTGTGTTTGTCGTTTTTGTCTCTTAATGATAATCTAAATTTGTAGTCTTTAAATCCAAAGTCTTTGTATACATCTAGTATTAATTTTACTACCTTTCCAACTTCATCTTTTATTTGGTCTGGTCTTACGAATAAGTGTGCATCATTTTGGCACATCTCACGCACTCTTTCAATACCGCAAACTGTTCCGCTGTCTTCATATCTAAAGTCATGTGCTAATTCACCAATTCTTATTGGTAAATCTTTGTATGAACGCATTTTACTCTTGAATATTAGCATGTGATGTGGGCAGTTCATTGGTCTTAATACTAATTCTTCATTGTCCATTTTCATTACTGGGAACATATCTTCTTTGTAGTGGTCCCAGTGTCCTGATGTTTTATATAGTTCAACGTTTGCAAGTGATGGTGTGTATACGTGTTTGTAACCCATTCTTATTTCTTTGTCTTGTATGTATCTTTCTAACAATCTTCTTACTGTTGCACCATTTGGCAAATACATTGGAAGTCCTGAACCTACTAATTTATGTGTCATGAATAGTTCTAAGTCTTTTCCTAATTTTCTGTGGTCTCTTTGTTTTGCTTCTTCTAATTTTGCTAAATGTTCTTCAAGCAAGCTTGCCTTTGGGAATGATATAGCATAAATTCTTTGAAGCATTTTATTCTTCTCGTCACCTCTCCAGTAGGCTCCAGAAGTTGATAATAATTTAGCACATTTTACTTTTCCTGTGCTCATTAAGTGAGGTCCTGCACATAAATCTGTGAATTCACCTTGTTTGTAAAATGATAAAACTTCGTCTTCTGGTAAGTCCTCTATTAGTTCTACCTTGTAATCTTCTCCTGCATCTTTCATTAATTTAATAGCTTCACTTCTTGGAAGTTCAAATCTTTCTATTGGTAAATCTTCTTTTATAATCTTTTTCATTTCAGCTTCTATCTTCTCGAAGTCAGCCTCTGAAAATCTGTATTCTGTGTCGAAATCATAGTAAAATCCACCATCTATAGCTGGTCCAATTGCAAGCTTAACATCTTTATATAATCTCTTAATAGCTTGTGCCATTATGTGAGATGTCGTATGCCAATATGCTTTTTTTCCATCTTCATCATCAAATGTTAAAATTTCTACATTGCAGTCTTTGTTTAAATTGTATCTTAAATCAACAACCTTTCCATCTACTCTTCCTGCAGTTGCAACTCTTGCTAAACCTTCGCTAATTTCTTTTGCAAGGTCTATTACAGAAATGCCTTCCTGTACTTCTCTTTTGCTTCCGTCTTTTAATGTAATTATCATAAAAAATCCTCCTTTTGCATCTGGAAAACAAAAACACTCCCAAATGCTTTTAACATTTAGGAGTGCATATATGCACGGTTCCATCCTAATTTTTTACTTAATTTACTAAGCAAGCTTTCGCCAGAGTTTTCTGTGAGGTAGTTTTTCAAATATGTTTGCTTAGAATTGCTTTCAGCCTATGGCAATTCTTCTCTAGAAGTAACCTTTATTTTACTTTGTCTCATTGCTTATCTATTCACATATTCTTATAATAGTACTTTTTTTGTATTATGTCAATACAATTTTCTATTTTTTAGTTGGTTTTCCTAGTAGTCTAAACATGTTCTTCTTGTATTTTTCAACTCCTGGTTGGTTGAATGGGTTTACTCCAAGTATTGAACCAGACATTGCGCATGCAAGTTCAAAGAAATATATTAATTGTCCTAAAGTCTCTGCATTTAGTTCTTGCATAGTTATTAATATATTTGGCACTTCTCCATCAACATGTGCTTCTATTGTACCTTCCATTGCTTTTTTATTTACAAAATCTAATGATTTGCCAACTAAATAATTTAGTCCATCTAAATCATCTTCATCTAAGTTTATGCTTATGTCTGAATCTGGTTTTTCTATTCTTATTACTGTCTCAAATAAATTACGTCTTCCCTCTTGAATGTATTGCCCTAAAGAGTGTAAATCTGTTGTAAAGTCTACTCCTGTTGGGAATATTCCCTTTCCGTCTTTTCCTTCGCTCTCACCATAGAGTTGTTTCCACCACTCTGTTACATAGTGCATTTTTGGTTCGTAGTTTGCTAGTATTTCAATATTCTTATCATCTTTATATAAGATATTTCTTGCAACGGCATATTGATAACATTCATTATATTTTAAATCTTCATCACAATATTTATCTTGAGCAAATCTTGCACCTTTCATTAATTTATCTATATCAACACCTGCAACAGCTATTGGTAAAAGTCCTACTGGAGTAAGTACAGAATATCTTCCTCCTACATTGTCTGGAATAATAAATGTTTCGTAATTTTCTTTTTCTGCTAATTGCTTTAATGCTCCTTTTTCCTTGTCTGTTGTAACATATATTCTGCTTCTTGCTTCTTCCAAATCATATTTAGCTTCTAACAACTCTCTAAATATTCTAAATGCAATAGCCGGCTCTGTTGTAGTTCCAGATTTTGAAATTACATTTATAGAAAAGTCTTTATTACTTATTAAATCTATTAGCTCGCTTATGTAGTTAGGGCTTAAATTGTTTCCAACATATATTATCTGAGGAGTTTTTCTTTCTTCTTTGTCTTGTAAATTATAAAATGTATTCGTCAATGCCTCTATTACTGCTCTAGCGCCAAGATATGAGCCACCAATTCCAATAACAAGTAGCACATCAGAATTTGCTTGAATTTTTTTTGCACATTCTTTTATTTTCTTAAATTCTTTTTTATTATATTTAGTAGGAAGTTCTAACCATCCTAAAAATTCATTTTCATCATCTTTTTTCTCGTGTAATTCTGTATGAATTTTCTCTACCTCTTTGCTATACTTCAAGATAGATTTTTCGGTTATACCAGCATTTTTTATATCTAATTTTAGTCCAACCATATATTTCACTCCTTTGCTTATTATATTTACAGTATTTATAATATATTAATTTTTTCTTTGTTTCAAGTGTTTTAGTAATATTTTTGTTGTAATAGCATACATTTATTATAAGTAAAAATAAAGGAGAAAACAATGGTAAATGTAGCCGTAATAAATATAAAAAGTTTAATAAAAATCTTACTTATTCTATTTGTAGTAATATTTTTTATTTATTTTGTACAAGGCCTATCTATTAATTTAGATAAGCTTGCTTTTTCTCCTTTTATCTTAAACCAGACAATTCCTGGTATTGCTACCACCAATGACTCAGATTTTTCTTCTATCGAGACATCATACATAGAATCCAAAAGTCCTCTACAGTTTTTACTTAATTCACAACTTCCAGTTATGTCGTCTATCAAAATTGCAACTCATGAAAGTGAAAATAATATTGCTGAAGAGCCTACCATTGTTGAAAATACTAATACTGATAATACTATTGAACATGCTAGTACGAATATAGAGACACAAGTAATTGATTCTGGTGTACCAAACAAATACACAAATGATTATCAAGGTGTTGAAATCAAAAATGGAACTAATTATACTTTAACTGATGATATTTTGAATTATGAAGGATTAGAAATTAACCAATCTGATGTGATGATTTTTCACACTCATACTTGCGAAAGTTACACACCCACAGAAAATTTTGCATATGAAGAAAGTGGAACTTTTAGAACTACAGATTTAGATTATTCTGTGGTACGTGTTGGTAATTCTCTTACAGACCAGCTAACTTCATATGGTTTTAATGTTGTACATGACAAAACATATCATGATTATCCCGCATATTCTGGTTCATATGGTAGGTCTATGGCAACGGTTGAAAACTTGTTAATTTCACACCCCAATACAGATATAATTATAGACTTACATAGAGATGCTATTGCAGATACTTCTTATGCTCCCTCTATCAAAATTGGAGATGAGGTAGTATCTCAACTAATGTTTGTAATTGGAACAGATGGTGGAGGCCTAGAACACCCTAACTGGCATAAGAATTTACAATTTGCGGTAAAAGCTCAGAAAAAAGCAAACGAATTATACCCCGGGTTATTTAGACCAATATTATTAAGAAACAGCAGATATAACCAGCAACTTGGAAAAGCAGCCTGCATAATAGAAGTAGGGGCTACTGGGAATACATTAGAACAATCAATGGCTAGCATGAAATATTTAGCAAAAGTGTTTTCATCAATTTTCGACTAATTCAAAAGTGTCTAGAACTATTAAATTAAAATTTAATAATTCTAGACACTTTTTATAATATCTTAAAAAACATTTGCATTCTGTATTTTTTGAGAATTTACAGTAATAATTTGTGTAAATAATTGTTGCAATAAAGAGCTTAATTCCTCTTGGCTATAATCATTTAATGTAACACTATTATCATCATTTAATTCTGTAACTGTTACATCTTTAAATGTTATTGCATTATTGTATTCTACATTAAATTGTACGTCATTTACATCATATGATACATAAACTTTTTCAGTTGCTCCATTATCCGAAATACTGTCTAGTTCAAAGCCAATTTCAAGTGAGTAGTTCTCTTCTGAACTTGTTATAGTATATTTGCTTTTACTTGCAGATTTTTCTTTAGATATTGTATATTCTATATTGTTTGGAGTTGCAGTTGTATCCTCTGTAAGCGCATCTGCTGTATCAAAAGAACCTGTCTGTTTTATTGTAATATTCTTGCCTCGTTCTAATATTACAGAAAATCCTACATTATCTTCATCTGTATTCACCTCAACATCAGCTTCCACACCATTTTCAGTACTTGTTAAAGTTATCTTAATAGATGTATTTGAAAAATCTTGTTCATTTAAATCATCAATTTCTTGGTCAATATTATCTTGATATGTTGATATATCATCACTCATGCCCAACATTTCAATAATTTCCGAGTCATTTTTAGCCTCATTTAAGCAGTATATCATAATATTTTTTAGGTTATCTTTTTCGATTGTTAATGTATATGAAGTATTATTATTTTTTGTAAAGTTTGACTCTGAAAGTTGTCCTGCCAATTTTCCTATATATTTTGTTAATAAGCTTTTGATATTTTGAACAGTTATTGATGACTTATCCAATTTTATATTGTTTGGCACTTTCATTTCTTCATCAATTCCTAATTTATTAGAAAGCTCATCTAGGTTTTCATTTTTTATTCCAACATATTTATTAGCAACTTCGTCAGAGCCAAGTGCAATCATCTGATTATTTTTTACAAGTTTAAATGCAAATTTTTCAGAATCCGAATAATTAATAGTTATTTCTTGTTCAAAATTATCATTATCTACATCTGTTGCTCCTTTAAATGTAAGATTTAAGTCTGTATTAATATCAGTATTACCTCCTGATTTTACTCTTAATACTCCAGTGTTTTCATAATTATTTGCTGATTTATTTGTGTAATACGTTTTTATGTTTTCATCATAAAAGAAATTATATAATTCCATATCTAACATGGTTCCATATTTAGAAAACATTTGTGAATTACTTTTTAATAAATCTGTTGCAAAATACACATAAGCAAAAGCACCTCCACAAACTGCTAATATAACCAATAACACTATTATTACAATTAAAGCTTTTTTATTTTTCATCTTTTTATTCTCCTTTTATCAAAATCTTAATGCTTTCTGCATTAAAGTCTGTTGATTTTTCTTCTCCAGTTTCCATATTCTTTACTTTTATTGTATTGTTTGCAATTTCATCATCACCAATTACTATTACATATGGAATATCAAGCTTGTCTGCATATTTCATTTTTGCCTTTATTTTTTTATTATTTAAATATATTTCTGTATTTATACCTAAATTTCTCAAATTTGTTGCTAATTCTAGTGGAACTTTTTTGTTTTCCGTCATTGGAACTATTAATATATCAGAAATTGATTTTTTATCTGCTTTAATTAAATTTAATTCATTTAATTTGTAGAATAATCTTGTTAAACCTATTGATACACCAACTCCTGGAAGCTTTTTATCTGTGTAATTTTCTGCTAAATTTTCATATCTTCCACCAGAGCAAACACTTCCAATTTCTCTATAATCATTTAAGAAAGTTTCATATACGGTTCCAGTATAGTAATCTAAACCTCTTGCTATTGTAAGGTCGACTGTGAAGTTTTTATCTGGCACTCCAAATAGTCTAATATTTTCAACTACTTCTTTTAACTCATTTACACCTTTTGTAAATGTAGCATTTGTCATATTATCTGCACCAACATCTGTATTTTGAGACTCGTTTTCCACAATATTTGCACTATATAAGTCCATTTTTTCAAGCTTTTCTATCTTTTCATCTGCACTTCCGTCTATTCTTATAAAATCTATTATTGTGTTTACTATTTTTTCGCCTACTCCAAGCTCTGCTATTTCTTTTCTTACAGCTTGCTCTCCAATTTTATCTATTTTATCGATTATTCTTAAAATCTCTACAGATTTATCTTTTTGGCCAATCCCTTCAAATAAACCATTTAAAATTTTTCTGTTATTTATTTTTATTGTAAAATTTTCAAATCCTAAAGTTCTAAAAGTCGAATAAATCACAGCTGGAAGCTCTGCATCATTTATAATGTCTAAAGTTTCATCTCCAATTATATCTATATCACATTGATAAAACTCTCTATATCTTCCCTTTTGTGCTTTTTCTCCTCTGTACACTTTCCCTATTTGATATCTTCTAAATGGAAAACTTAAATTTCCATAATTTTTTGCTACATATTTTGCAAGTGGTACAGTTAAATCAAATCTTAAAGCTAAATCCGTATCACCTTTTTCAAATCTGTATATTTGCTTTTCTGTTTCTCCACCAGCTTTTGCAAGCAATACTTCAGCATATTCAATTATAGGCGTATCTATTGGCAAAAATCCAAATTTTTGATACGATTTTTCAATTTTTTGCTTCATATCATCAAATAGAATTTGCTCACTTGGCAATAGTTCCATAAAACCCGGTAGAGTTCTTGGTTCTGTCTTTCCCATATTCTTCTCCTTTCATTTTCTGCCCAATGGGGACGCCCCTTTTGGGGCGAAAATTTTAACATTCTGGTCGAGGTTTTAGTTCTAGGTAAATTGGCTTTTCTTCCTTTATTAATGTAGATTTTCCATGCCCCGGATATACTATTGTTTCGTCTGGTAATATAAGTAATTTTTTTGTAATCGAGTCTATTATTTGTACGAACGAACTGGTTGGTAAATCTGTTCTTCCCCAAGTTCCTCTAAATAATGTGTCTCCCGAAAATAATAATCCTTCCTTTTCACAATATAACGAAGTAGAACCTTTTGTGTGTCCTGGAGTGTGTATTACTCTAAATTCTAGGCTTCCAACATGAATTAAATCTCTGTCGTCTACTCTTGAATCTGGTTCTAGCTCTATGTCTCCCATGTTAATGCAGGCGCTTAGATTTATGTTTTCGTCATCTAAGCCTTCTGCATCGTCTCTATGGATTAATATTTTGCCACCTTTTTTACTCTTTACCTCTGAAACGGCTCCAATGTGGTCTCCATGGCAATGTGTTAAATAAATGTATTTTACATTTGCCTCTAATATATCTAGCATTTCTAAAATTTTATCTGCTTCCCCACCCGGATCTATAACCATCGTTTCTTTTGTTTCTTCGTCTTCTACTATGTAACAATTTGTTGCTTCTCCCAAAGTTGTCTGTACTTTTAATCTTTTTAAAATCATCTGTTGCTCCTATTTATTCCTTGGCTTCGTTTTTTACGCAAGTCATATTTTTTTCATATATGTTTTATTTATTTCTTCTTACTTCATATACGCTGTCTATTTTTCTTATTGCTTTTAAAACACTGTTCAATTGTGCTATATTGCTTACTTCTAGCGTTAATTCCGTTAATACTATTCTTTCCTTAGATACTTTTGATGATACCGCCATTATAGGTGTTTTTTCTGCAGTTATTGTTGCAATTATGTCTGCAAGCAATCCATCTCTATCATTTGAAAATACTACAACATCAACATTATAGCTCGATGGTTTGTCTGTGTACCATGAAACATCTATCATTCTGTTTTCTTCAGATACCAAGTCTTTTACGTTCTTGCAGTCTTTTCTATGTACAGATACGCCTCTTCCTTTTGTAATATATCCAACAATTTCGTCTCCTGGTACTGGGTTACAACATTTTGATAGTTTTACTAGACAGTTGTCTATTCCTTTTACAATTACACCACTTGTTGATGGTTTGTTGTTTGTCTTTTCCTTTGTAAGTTCTTCTATTTTTTCTTCTATATTTTCTTCTTTATGAACTTTTCTGTATTCTTCAAGTACTCTTGAAACTATTTTATTGGCTGTAATTGTTCCAAATCCAACACTTGCAAACATGTCATCTGCACTATTATATTTGTATCTTTCAAGTGCAGCTTCAACAAACTCCGGTCTAAACAATTCTGGATAGCTCATTCCAATTTTCTTTACTTCTTTTTCTAAAGAGTCTTTTCCTCTTGCAATGTTTTCTACTCTTTCATTCTTCTTGAACCATTGTTGAATTCTAGTCTTTGCTGTACTACTCTTTATAAATTTAAGCCAGTCTCTACTTGGTCCTTTTGATTTATCTGATGTAATAATCTCTACAATATCACCATTTTTTAACTTTGTTACAATAGGCATCATCTTGCTGTTTATCTTACATCCAGTCATATGGTTTCCTATTTCTTCATGAATACTATAAGCAAAATCTATTGGTGTGGCTCCTCTTGGTAATACTTGAATTTTTCCCTTTGGAGTAAACACATAAACCTCATCTTCAAATAACTCTGTTTTTAATGTATTTAAGAACTCTTGTGGGTCTTGCATATCTTTTTGCCATTCAAGTGTTTCTCTTAGCCAAGATAATTTATCTTGATTTACTACTACATTTGCCTTTTTGCCTCCCATGAAGCTTGCCTCTTTGTAAGCCCAGTGTGCAGCAATACCATATTCGGCTATTCTATGCATATCCCAAGTACGAATCTGTACCTCGAATGGAGTTCCTTTTGGTCCTATCAAAGTTGTGTGTAAAGATTGATACATGTTAGGTTTTGGAACCGAAATATAATCCTTAAATCTTCCTGGCATTGGGTTATAAAGCTCATGCACAACACCTAATGCCGCATAACAATCCTTTACAGAATTTACAATAATTCTTAATGCGAATAAGTCGTAAATCTGGTCCAGAGTCTTATTGTCTCTCTGCATTTTTCTAAAAATACTATATAAATGCTTTGCTCTACCAGTTATTTCAGCTTCTATTTTTTGTTTCTTTAATTGAACTCTTATCTCGTCCATAATCTGGTCGATGAATTTCAATCTTTCTTCTCTCTTCTTGTCTATTCCTTCAACAAGTTCTCTATACTCCTCTGGGTATAGGTATTTAAAAGATAAATCTTCTAGTTCCCATTTCAAAGAATACATACCAAGTCTGTTTGCAAGTGGTGCATACAAGTCCATTGTTTCTCTTGCATTTGCAATTTGACGGTCTCTGGCCAAATATTTTAATGTTCTCATGTTATGAAGTCTATCAGCTAATTTAATAAGAATTACTCTTATGTCTTTTCCCATTGCCAAGAACATTTTTCTATAATTTTCAACTTGTTGCTCTTGCTCACTCGTATAATTTAATTTTCCAAGTTTTGTAACACCATCAACCATTTCTGCAATCTCTGGTGAAAATTCCTTAGACAAATCTTGCAAAGTTACATCTGTATCTTCAATTACATCATGTAAAAGAGCAGCACAAATAGTGCTCTCATCGAGTCCAAGTGTAGACAATATATATGCAACTTGAACCGGATGGATTATGTATGGTTCTCCAGACCTTCTCAATTGTTCCCCATGCTTAGATTTTGCAAAATCATATGCTCTTCTTATTAATTTTAAATCTGCTCTTCTATTAGATTTTTTTGCATTTTCTAATACTTCTTCTATGGTGTGATTTACGTTTTCCGACATACTACCATCTCCCTTTACCTCTAAAAGACTTTAGCTTATGCTATGTCTCATGTCTTTTAGATTAATTTGTATATTTTCCATTCCCTTATAACTATTTATCTCTAAGTTTCCTACAACATCTACTTTTGAACCTATCGCATATTCAGAAGATATATTTCCTAAATTAAATCCTATTGTGTCTATGTATTTGTTTTCGTCTTGAAGCATTGCTTTCAAGTGCTTTCCTTCCGAAAGTGTTCTGATTGATGTTATTTTCAAATTACTAATTTGGAATAATGGCATCTTGTTGCCTTCTCCAAATGGCTCTAGCAATTCTAAGTCTTTTATATCTTTTATGCTGATATCTTGTAATTGTACCTTTTCATCTATTTTGATTACTGGAACAATAGATGAAATATTAGATTTTTCAGCATATTCTTCAAATTCTTGTTTAAATTTTTTAAAATTATCTTTTTCTATTGTAATTCCAATCGCCATGCTGTGTCCACCAAATTGCTTGATGTACGTACTGCATTTTTCTAATGCCTCATGCAAGTCAAACCCAGGAATACTTCTTCCAGAACCACGAGCTAAATCGTCTTCGTAGCAAAGTAACACACTTGGCTTAAAATACATTTCTGTAATTTTTGATGAAACAATTCCTATAACACCATGGTGCCAATTTTCTCCACCTAATACTATACATGGAAGTTTCTGTTGTTCTGGGTCTTCCATCATCTTTTGGGCTTCATTAAAAATTCTCTTTTCAATTTCTTGGCGCTCTTGGTTATATTCATTTAAATTATGTGTTATTCTCTCTGCCTCATCTTTACTATCTGTTAAAAATAGCTCTAAAGCTTCTTTTTCATGCCCCATTCTTCCACACGCATTTATTCTTGGAGCAACTCCAAAAGATATTGCCATAGAATCTATTTTTTTATAACCAATACTATCTAATAATACTTTTAAACCAATATTTCGTGTCTGTCTAACTAGTTTCAAGCCTAATTTTGATATAGTTCTATTTTCATCTACAAGTGGAACAATATCAGAAATTGTTCCAACACATACTAAGTCTAAGTATTTTAAATATTCCTCTTCTCTTACTCCCAGCCTCATCGAAATAGCCTGAGTTAATTTAAATGCAACTCCTACACCAGCTAACCCATTAAATGGGTATTTGTTGTCTTTTCTCTTACAATCAACCACTGCAATCGCATCTGGCAATGTTTCGGTTGGTTCGTGGTGGTCAGTCACAACAGTATCTATTCCAAATGACTTTGCAAGTTCAATCTCTTTGTTTCCAGTAATTCCACAATCAACCGTTATAATCAATGTGTGTTTAGTATCTGCAATTTCTCTTATTGCATTCTCATTTAATCCATACCCCTCATGCAATCTATTTGGAATATACACATCTGTTTCAAGTCCTCTCTCGGCTAAAAATCTCTTCAAAACAGTGCTACTCGTAATTCCATCAACATCGTAATCTCCATAAATTGCAACCTTCTCGTGAGTCTCAATCGCCTTAACGACTCTATCTACCGCCTTCTCCATGTCTGGCATCATGAACGGATCATGAAAATCTGTCCTTCTTGGATGCAAAAAAACTTCTATTTCATCACTGTTTGTTAATCCCTTATTTGCAATAATATTTGCAACCAATTTACTTACATTAAATTCTTCTGATATCTTTTTAATCAGTGCATCATTTGCTTCGTTTAATTCCCATTTTTTATTCAAATTTGTCTCCTTATCTTTTTAACATAATATTGACAATATTTTATAACAAACAGCCCAAAAATACAAGCATTTAGGGCAAAAAAACTTTGCCCAATAAGGACGCCACTTTTGGGGCGAAATATTTTTATTTAAGTTATCTAAAAGAAACACTGAGGCTCCCATAAAGGGAGCCTCAGCGTTTTTGGATTATTCGAACTTTGTGGACAGGCTCTTCACCAGTCCATACGGGTTTACTCTAAAGAAATACCCGCATCCCAAAATTCCTACTCTTTTTGTTTCAACTTCGTTGATGATTCTGTCGGCAAATATCTCCTTAGTCTTTGTCTCGCCGTGGTTCACAAGGACAAGCTTAAGATGTTTGAACTTTTTGAGGAAGTCAATCATCTCGTCAGCCTTTGCGTGAGCAGAATATTCGGTGGTGTATTCGACCTGTGCATACTTCTTTACAAGCGTACCACCAATCTGAACAGCCGTACCGACTTCAGCCTCTTTGAGTCTTGCGCCAAGCGTACCTTCTGTGGTATAGCCCGTGAAGTGGATAAGCGAATTTCTCCTGGTCAAATACTCTGGAATATACACCTGTGCAGGACCATACGAGCCCATGCCAGAAGTGGTAAGGATAATCTTAGGCATAGTACTCGTCAAGACTTCGCCACGATTAACCTTGTCCACAAAGGTAAGGTTCTTTGGAAGAAAGTTTTTCATATCTTCCTTGATGTCCAGTCCATCCTTCAAGTAAAGCGTGGTATATCTGATACCAAGCTTTCCATCAAAATAAATCGGGACATTTACGTCCAAAGAACCATCGTCCTGCATGCATTTAACCTCATACAGAATCTCCTGTGAACGCCCCAGCGAAAAGACTGGTGCAACAACCGTACCTCCATGCTCGAGGCACTTCAGCACATTCTGCTTAAAACACGGAGTAATCTCATCTGAATCCATGTCTCCATAGGTAGACTCTTGAACCAGTGTAATGGGAAGCTCTCTCACCCAATCCGGAATTTCGGGAACATCAAAAAACATATTCTTGTTGTTATAATCTCCCTCGAAAAACAGATTTATGGTTTCATATCCTTCCCACCCAATCTGCACCAAGATGCTTGATGCTCCCATCAAGTGGCCATTCATAAAGAATGTTGCCCTAATATTCTGGCGAATCTGAATTGTCTCGTTGTACTTGCAAGGGCGAACTAGCCTCATGGTCTGAGACACATCGGCCTCGCTGTACAACGGCGAATGGTTCTGCCGTTTTGCAACATCTCGTAGCACCTTATGGCTATCCTCCAAAGCCAAAGGCAAGAGCTTTGCAGTTGTTTCAGTCATATAGATCTCTTTGTCGAACCCCTTGCTCACCATAAAAGGTAGGCGTCCAGTATGGTCCACATGATTATGCGTAACCAAACAGAAATCAATGTTAGCTGGAATGAAAGGCAAACTCTCATTGTTCTTGCTGTACTGCCTTTCCTGAAAAAGACCACAGTCAACAACAAATTTGACCGTGCTATTATCTGGCTGTTTTACAATAACCAGATTGCATGAGCCGGTTACCTCTGGATTCACAGCCATGATGTCTGCGTAGAGCCGGTCTTTTGAACCCATAATAATCCTCCAATCAAAAAATAATAAAGTTAATTAGCTTTAAAATGTTTTATGCAAACATTTCATGTTTTTATTTTACATCATTATGTTGCCATAGTCAATAATTCCACATATACTTTATTTTTTTCAATAATAATTTGCGTATTTTTCTTAAGATACATTTAATATTTTCAATATGCAAAAGAGCGACTTAAAATTAAGTCACTCTTTCAATCTATTATTCTTCACTTTCTTCTGCTGCTCTTGGTTTCATTAATGGGTATAGAACTACATCTCTTATGTTATCACTGTTTGTTAAGAATTGTAAGAATCTATCTATTCCAAGTCCCCAACCAGAAATTGGTGGCATACCATATTGCATAGCTCTTATATATTCTGTATCTATGCTCATAGCTTCTTCATCACCATTAGCCTTTAATTCAGCCTGCTCAATAAATCTTTTTTCTTGTTCGTCACAGTCTACAAGCTCTGAATATCCATTTATTATTTCTTGCCCATTTACTACTAATTGGAATCTGTCTGTCAATTTTGGATTTTCATCATTGCTTCTAGCAAGTGGAGATAAATCTATTGGGTGTTCAATTAGATATGTTGGGTTTATTATGTTTGGTCTACTTACTTTTTTGTATAATGTATCTATTAAATTTCCTCTTCCTAATTGTTCTAAGTTGTCTGCCTCTAGTTTTATTCCTTTTGCTTTTATTTCTGCAAGTAAGCTTTCTGCTGTTTCGAATTTGTCAATATCTATTCCACAGTCTTTAAGTATTAAATCTCTGAATGATACTACTTGCCATTCTCCACCAAAGTCAATTTCTTGTTCTCCAATTTTGATGTTTAAGTTTCCATCGAATAATTTTGATAATATGTATATAATCATTTCTCTTAAGAATTTCATATTATCTCTGTAGCACCAATAAGCGCTGTATCCTTCAACCATTGTGAAGTCTTGTAAATGGTTTGCATCCATTCCCTCATTTCTGAAGTCTCTTGCAATTTCATACACATTTGAAAATCCACCAATTATAAGTTTTTTCAATGTTAATTCTGGAGATATTCTTAAATATACGTCCATATCTAATGCATTATGGTGTGTTATGAATGGTTTTGCAGTTGCTCCAGAAGCTGTATTTTGAAGAACTGGTGTATCTACCTCTAAGAATTCATGTGTATCTAAGAACTCTCTCATTAATCTTATGAATTTTGTTCTTAATACAAATCTCTTTTTAGCATCATCGTTCATTATTAAATCAAGATGTCTCTCTCTATATACTGCATCTTGGTCTGTTAAACCATGGAATTTTTCTGGAAGTGGACGAATTGCCTTTCCTAAGAATGTATATTCATAAACTTGAAGTGATTTTTCTCCTGCTTGAGTTGTAAATATCTCTCCTTTTACTCCAATGAAGTCACCTATATCAACTGTTTCGTGTAAGAATTTATATACATCTTCTCCCAAATCCTCTTTTTTAATCACTAATTGAAGATGTCCCTCTAAATCTCTTAAATCTAAGAAGCTTATCTTTCCTAATTTTCTCTTAGACATTACTCTTCCAGCAATCGAAACATCTTTTGTTCCGTCTGGTAATTCCCTTGCTTCTTTAATTTGATGTGTTCTTTCATATCTCTCTGGGTGTACATTTACACCATTATCTATTAGCTTTTGCATTTTGTCTCTACGTACTTGCATTAATTCTTTTATGTCTGCCATATTTAACAACCCTTTCTAAAAAGCAAAGTTCTTATATTTACAAAACTTTGCATTTTCTCTTTAAAATTATGTAACCATTATATTACAAAAAGCCTTGTGCGTCAAGGCTTTTCTTTTGGTCTAATTATTTTGTTATCCATTTTACTAAATCCAAGTTTGCTGGATCTAATAACATTTCATTTTTAGGCATTACTCTAAATGTATAACCATAATTTCCGCCAGTTGTAAGTTCAACTGTTGCTTCATACTCATATTCTTTCTTTTCATCATCACTGCCTATTAAATTCATTGGTATTATTTGAATTTTATCTACTATACCATTTTCCATTATTTGTCCATAGTAAACTTGTGCTTCTATGGAGTTTTTATCAATGTTTGGTAGATATACTTTACATCTAACTGTAATGTTGTTTCCAGCATCTACTGTGATATTATCTAAGTTACCCTTTTCTTGTTTTATTGTTATATCATTCCAGTTCGAATATAAATTGTTTTTCCAACTATTAAATTCTGCAACTGATGATAAATCTGTGTAATATTTGTTGTACAAATTACAAAGTGGCATGTAAAATTTATTTGTATAATCTATAAGCATTCTAGCTGTGCTGTATCTTCCAGCATTAGACATTATAGATTGCTTCATTATTTCCATCCATCTCTTAGATATTCCGTTTTCGTCTTTATCAAAGAATGTTGGAATTATTTTATTTTCTAATGTTTGATAAATGCTCTCGCTATCAGCATTATCTTGTTCTTCATAAGAAGAATATTCGGCATTGGTTCCTATTGTCCAACCATTTTTCTGGTTGTATCCTTCTGCCCACCAGCCATCAAGCACGCTAAAGTTTATAACGCCATTTACAGCTGCCTTTTGTCCAGATGTACCAGATGCTTCCATTGGTCTTCTTGGATTATTTAGCCATACATCAACACCACTTACTAAATATTTAGATATACCTATGTTGTAGTTTTCAAGTAAGAAAATCTTACCTTTAAATTGATGCTTCATAGATAATTCGTGAATATATCTTATTAAATCTTTTCCTCCGTTATCTGATGGATGTGCCTTTCCTGCAAATATTATTTGAACTGGTTTTCCAGCCTCGTTTAGTATTTGTGTTATTCTCTCTAAATCTTTAAATATTAAAGTAGCTCTCTTATATGTAGCAAATCTTCTAGAGAATCCTATTGTTAAAGCATTTGGATCTAATTTTGATGTGATATCATTTATATCACTATAACGATATCCTTCTCTTTTTAATCTATTTGTTATATTTTCCTTTACCAATTTCAAAAGTTTAACTTTTCTTTCCATATGAGCATTCCATAATTCTTGGTCTGGAATATCTGCAATCTTCTGCCAGGTTGCATCATTCTTGATATCATCTTGCCAATATGGTTTTAAATATTCATTAAATAATCTCTTTAAATTTGGTGCAAGCCATGTACAAGTGTGAATTCCATTTGTTACATAATCGATTGGAGCCTCATTTGGAGCTATGTTTGGCCATACCTCTCCAAACAATTCTCTAGAAACCGCACCATGTAATTTACTTACTCCATTCTTCTTTCCAGAGAATTTTAAAGCAAGAATTCCCATGTTAAATCCAGTATTAGATAAATCCGCATTTGGTTTCATTCCTAATCTGAAAAATTCTTCTTTGGTAATAGAAAATCTATTCCAATAATCTTTAAAATAAGTTTCAACTAAAGATAGTGGGAATATATCATTTCCTGCTGGAACCGGAGTATGAGTTGTAAATACTGTTTTTGCAGCAACAATCTCCTCTGCCATATCGAAGCTTACTTGTTTTTCTTTAATAATATTCTTCATTAATTCCAATATTAAGAAAGCTGAATGTCCTTCATTCATATGATATACAGTAGGATTTAATCCTAAAGTTTTTAGAAGACTTGTTCCAGCCATTCCAAGAACAATTTCTTGTTGGATTCTCATTTCCTGGTTTCCACCATATAAATGAGCTGTTATGCATCTGTATTCAGGAATGTTTGCATCTATGTCAGAATCCATCAAATACAATTTAACCCTTCCAACATTAACTTGCCAAACCTTTAAATATAATCTCTTTTTAGGCATATTTACATATACTAATAAATCTTTACCTTCTACATCTTTTACAGGATATATTGGTAGAGTATCTATATCATTTTCTCTATCTTCTTCATATTGTTGTCCATAACCATTTATAATCTGATGGAAAAATCCTTTTTTATATAATAATCCAACAGCCACAAGTGGTATACCTAAATCACTTGCTGACTTCAAGTGGTCTCCTGATAAAATTCCAAGTCCACCAGAATATATTGGTAAAATTTGGTCTAATCCATATTCTGCTGAAAAATATGCAATCAAATCATTCTTATTATCTGGATAATTTTTCTTAAACCATGTTGATTTACTATTCATGTAGTCATAAAAATCATTTGCAATTTTATCATATTCCTTCAAAAATTCTGGATTTTCGGCTACATTTTCCAATCTCTCCTGTGAAACAAGTTTTAAAAACTTAACAGGATTCTTTCCAACAGTCTCCCATAAATCACCATCAATTATCTTAAATAATTTTAAGAAATCTGTATTCCAAGCCCACCATAGGTTACCAGCAATTTCAGACAATTTATTAATTCTTTCTGGTAGTTGTGGAGTTACTGTTATTTTATTAAATACGTACATTAAATTTCCTCCTTCGTAACTTATCAAATTCATCTCATCGTTTAATATCATCATTCTATATTATGTATTAACAAACAGAAATTGTCAAACCTTTTTGACAATTTTTTTAAATTTAACGAAAAAATTTTTTCTTAATTTTTAGACTCTAAATTAGTTCTAATTATATTTACTAAACTTTATTTTTTAAAGTCACTTTAAATTCATATTCTATATGTTATAATATATTTAGTAAAATTAACATTGCAGAAAATATTTACAAAATTATTTAATAAAGATTTTTTCAATAATACTATTTAATATAATTTGAAAGGGATGAATTTTATATGAAATTTATAAGAAGACTTTTATTATTTTTATTAATCATAATTATCATTGTGTGCAGTGTATTCTATATGAATGGAAAAAAGTTGTATGACTCAAAACTATCATCAATAAGTCTTGAAGATAAAATTTCATCTATAAAATCAGATGAAAGCTACGTATCTTTAAAAGCTTTACCAGACTATTACAAAAATGCAGTAATTGCAGTTGAAGACCACAGATATTACAATCATGGAGCAATCGATCCAATTGCTCTAGCTCGTGCAATAGTCAGTAACATAAAACAGAAGGAATTTAAAGAAGGTGGTAGCACAATTACTCAGCAAACTGCAAAAAACTTATACTTCATATCTGAAGATGATGTTGTAAGCCGTAAAGTTGCTGAAGGAATTCTAAGTTTCAAGCTCGAAAAAGATTACTCGAAAGACGACATCTTAGAACTATATGTAAACACAATATACTTTGGGAACGGATATTATGGGATAAAAGAAGCTTGCGAAGGCTACCTAAAAAAAGAGCCAAAAGATATGACTCTTTATGACGCCACAATGCTTGCCGGAATTCCAAATGCACCAAGTGTGTATGCGCCAACAGTAAATTTTAATTTAACTCAGAGCAGACAGCGTAAGGTTGTTTCATCAATGCTAAAATATAAATATTTATCTCAAGAGCAAGCAGATAAATTAAATAAAGAAATTACAAATGCCAAATGGTAATGTACAAACTGGTACAAATTAGTAACTGAGAGCCAACTGTACAATTCATTACAAAATGTCATGAATCAGAATAACAGCTGTGTATGAAGAAGGAATTATGCAATCTGTTACAAAAACATGTTAAAGCATAATGCAAACTATAGGAAGAAAAATTTGTATGATTTTCAAAAGACGAATTCTTATTTTAAAATAAGAGTTCGCCTTTTATCTATTTTTTATCAAATCCTCTAAAGTTTTACTATCCACATAATTTTCAATTGCATTATCTAGCCCTTGCCAGAAAGAATATGTTAAACAACTATCTTGCTTATGGCAGCCTTCCTGAACACATGTTGTTGGGGCTAAATCCCCTTCCGCAGTTCTCAAAATATCCCCAACTTTATATTCATCTGGTTTTCTAGCCAGCTTGTATCCTCCAGCATTTCCTCTAGAACTTTTCACATAACCTGCCTTATTCAATATTGCAATTATTTTTTCTAAATATTTTATTGAAATCTCTTGTCTTGTTGCAATATCTTTTAATGATATATATTCTTCTGGATTATTCATGGCCAAATCCAGCATTATTGCTAATGCATATCTACCTTTTGTTGAAATTTTCATTATATTTTTCTATATGATACTAAAGTTAGTACCATACACTCCTTTCCAGTTTTTATATTAATTACAAACGGGGGATATGTTTTATATACTTCCCCCGTCATATTTTGTCAAATTGTATTTACTCCTCTTCTTTGCTTGCACTGTTTTCTTTGAATTTTGCATAACTTTCCTCAATTGCCCCCAGCAACCAGTCATGCACCTCCACAGTAGTCTTGCTTTCAGTATTTAACAGCACCTTATCAATTTCCACGCTTTTTAAAAAGTTGCCAATGATTTCTCTGTTGAACTCCTCAATAAACTTTCTGTTTACAACGTGACCTTCTCCGCCTCTTCTTCTAATGCATTCTTCGGTCGGAATAGTAAGTGCTACAATGAAATCAGTCTTAACTCCAATAGCTTCAAAGAAATTTTCAACACATTTGCTTTTTTCTTCGGAAAATTCACCACGTTTAGCATACAAATAGTTCCACGAGAGAGAATCCACAATGCCACGGTCCACCAAAACAATATCTCTGACATTATTAATTTCTTCATAAAGTTTCTGTGCTGTCTTCAAGGTCATCCAGATGTTACCTTTGGAACTACCTGTTTTAAACATATCAGGTACAATTTCCGCCGATTCTCTAACTAATCCAACTTTATAGCCTTTTTCCTCCAAGCTTCTTCTCAGCATTTTCACGCTGGTAGTCTTACCAGCTTCAGGTGTACCAACAAATTCAACAATGAACGGCCGCATAGTTATGCAACTCCTTCCTCATTACAAATGAATTACGTACTCTGTATGTAGTTTATCATCTTTTTTTAAAAAAGTAAATAGCATATGTTTATCCTTCTTACCTTTGCAGTATGCTTCTTTTCAATTTTTAGTTATTAATATATGTATCAAAAAATAATTCCAGCAATTTTAAGTTTTTTCAAAAAATGTATTGACATCTATTCAAAAATATTGTATACTTCTAAGTGCGTTAAGAAATGCACCCTTAGCTCAGTTGGTCAGAGCAACCGGCTCATAACCGGTCGGTCCAAGGTTCGAATCCTTGAGGGTGCACCATTTATTATTTTTTAAATGGCTAAATGGGCAGATGGCCGAGTGGCTAAAGGCGGCAGACTGTAAATCTGTTCTCGTAAGGGTACGATGGTTCGAATCCATCTCTGCCCACCAAGAATAAAGTAGTATTCTGAAAAGAATATTACTTTTTTTGTTTCTCATAAAAAAATGGATTCGAAAAGGAGGATTAGAAAAGCGTCCGGCGGACGGTTTTCTCGACGCGGCTTGACGAATCCATCTCTGCCCACCAAAAAACAGCATCTTGAAATATAGATACTGTTTTTATTTCTTATTTCATGATTTCTTTTATAAATTCTTTTATTTCTCCATCTTCTGCATTTTCAAAGAAATATTTTTTAAATTGTTCTCTATTTATTGTTTGTAGTAAAAATTCTCTATCAATCTCTTTTAAAATTGTAAGCATATCTTTATGCGTAATTTTTTTTACTTCATCTAATATCTTTTTATTAGCCTGCTCTGGTACAACTCTTTCTTTGGGATATCCACCACCAGCTGGTGCCTCAAATAATTTTTCAAATATATATCTTAATGTCAATTCTGAACCCCAACCGAAGCCTTTAGCATACCCTAATGCTACCGCATTTCCAGCATTTATTTGGCTAAATAAATATGCATCTGTTGGATCCTCTATGTGACCACATAAAACATTTGGAAAGCTATTTAAAGCAAGACAAGCTCCTTCTCCTGTGCCACAACCAGTCACAACAAAGTCTACTGCCTTAGAATTTATTAATATTGCTGCTAGTAACCCAGCTTGTACATATGTTAAATTATTTTCTTCTGCACTTTCCATTCCATAATTATATACTGTATCACCATGTATGTTTGCAACATTCTTTAATTCTTTATAAATTATTGTATTTTTGCTTGCCTGACTATTTTCATTTATTAATGCAATTTTCATATTAGCTAATCTTCCTTTCTTTTCTTGATTATATCCATTTTTTTATCACAATAATTTAAAAAGAAAGCATATGTAAATTATATGCCTTCTTTATGCCTTTGTGTTTTGCAAATTTTTTTATCCTTAGTTATAATATTTATTTAAATAAAATATTATCTTCTGTCTTCATCAGCACTTGGTAATGCTGGTATATCTAATACAACTTTTATCTTCATTATATATTTAATTGTTCTTACAAATTTGCTTTGTTTAAATCTTTGCCATAATGAAGGTTTTACTTCCACTCTTGTTGACTCATAATATTGTGTATCTTGTTCAACTGGCTGTGCCTGTTGTAAAATTTGTGCCTTTGGTTGTTCAACTGTTTCTATTTTTTCTTCTACAACTTCTTCAGCATCTTCTTGTGGTGCTGGTATTAATTTTAATGCATCTGCAACTTCTATGCCTATGTAGCTAAGAGCTTTTGACTTATCTTCAATTCTTTCCATATCTATTTCGATATGTAAGTTTGATTCTAGGTTTGCAATTCTCGCATTTATTAATTTTAATGCATCTTGATAATTTTGTGATTTGTCTGATTTTGATCTTCCAATTACACCTAATGTATCTAGTATATCTTCTGTGAAATCATCTGACATTTCTTTTATAGATTCTTTCCAGCCATCTTCTTTATTTACAACCATGTTTAAAACATCCTTTAGTTCACCTGATAAAGCGATGTTCTTCTCTCTTTGTCTTATTAACTCTTCTATTTGCTTTGTATTTTCTTCAAATTCATTTGTAGCAAATTCTACAAGTCCATAAGCAGCTTTATACACACTCTTTGGGAAGTTTTTCTTTTTTGGATATTCAATTAAATATGTTTTTATAGATTCTACTAGATCTTTAAAGAAAGCGTCATCTTCTAATTGAACGATTTGCTTTTTGCTATTTGGATCTATCAATCTTTGAACTTTCGCTATGTTTGATAATATTTTTTCCTCGGTTATTACCATTCTTACATTTACTATGCCAGATCTAGACATTGTAAAATTCCTCCTCTTCATATGTATCACTATAATATAAAATAATTATATATTATTCAACAAAAAATTACAATAGTTACTGGTTGTTTTTGTATTACACTTTTCTAACACTTTTATTACAGAAATATTACAGCAACTATTTTTGTTAATTACTGCAATATTTCTACCTTTTTTATTACGATTTTAGTATATATGGCCTATTTTATAGCCTTATCTTTATTTATTTCTGCGAATCTTTTTATTTTCATTGTTGTTGTTTTTTCAAATTCGTCTTTCTTTATTTCAATTTTCTTTACGGCCTTATAAGATGTAAGCTTTTTATTATTTTCTTTTACCTTATCCCAAATTATTTTATAAATATCATCATCTGATAAATTCTTTCCGTGTAGCTCTTCTATTTTAGTATAGTTTGGTATAATTTTAGCTGTTATTATTAATTCTTTGTCATGAGCATCTTCTGATTCTTTCTTTCCATATACCATACATTCAGATATTTCTGGAATTTTGCCAAGCATTAGTTCTATTTCTTCTGGATAAATATTTTTTCCATTTTGTGTTACTATTACATTCTTACTTCTACCAGTAATGTAAATAAATCCATCTGAGTCTATTCTTCCAATATCCCCAGAGCAGAAATATCCATCTTCCATAACCTCATTTGTTGCTTCTTCATCTTCATAATATCCAAGCATTACAGTTGGCCCTTTGATAAGAATTTCTCCCTCTCCAGCATCATTTACATTTTTTAGTTTAATGTCTGTATCCTTTACGGCCACACCAGTTGAAGCATATCTAGATGGTTCATATTCAGGGGTTAGTGCTGCAATAGGAGCTGTTTCTGTAAGTCCATATCCTTGTAAGAATTTTATTCCTATATCTTCTACCCATTTGCCAACTTTTGCATCGATTGGAGCTGCTGCAGAAACTATTATTCTTAGATTTCCACCTAAGTTATCTAATATTTCTTTAAAAACTTTTCTCTTTATATCTATATTTACATTTTTCAAAAGGTTTGTAATATGTATCATAGAATTTACCATTCCATCTTTTTTGCTTTTCTTAATTGTCTCATTTATCTTCTTGTATAGACTTTCTATTAGTAATGGAACAGCAAGCATTGCTGTTGGTTTCGATTCTTGTAAGTTTGGCACAATATATCTTAATCCTTCACATACAGCAACAGAACATCCACATGCAAATGGAAGTAAGAAACCTATTGTTGATTCATATGTATGATGTAATGGAAGTACTGAGAATAGTCTATCTGAAGTATATAATTTTACATATTCTGAAACTGCATTTATATTAGCTGCCAAATTTCTATTGCAAATCATTACTCCCTTAGATTTAGAAGTTGTTCCTGAAGTGAATATTAACATTTTAAATTCTTCTGGATCAATTTCTATATCCAAATATGATGTATCTCCACTATCAAATATTTCCTTTCCTTCTTGTATTAGATAATTGAATCCCATGTGTTTATCCATTATATGTTCATCAGAATCCATTTTAATAAAATATTTTACAGTTGGAACATTATTCTCTATCTTTTTTATTGCATCCTCTTTTTTAGCCGAATAAATTACAGCAGTTGCATTTGCTCTATTAATTACATTCTCAAGTTCATTTTCTGGAAGTTCCTTGTCAACAGGAACAACTATTCCAGCACCACAAAGTAACGTCATATAAGATACATACCAATCATATGTTGTTTCACTAACAATTACTACTCTTGAATTCTTTGGTAGCATTTTTATAAGTTTAGAACCCAAGTCTACTACGTCCTCACCAAACTTTTTATATGTGTATTCTTTGTATGGTTCTTTATGATTTGGTTTTTGCAATATTAATGTTTCATCTGCGTAATTTTTCATAGAATGTATAAATATTTCTTTTACAGTCTTATAATCTGTTGCTGGATATGGTTGATGCTTTTTGTTTTTCTTCTCTTGAGCTTCCATAACTTTCGAATAATCTACTTTTACATCTTCAACATTTGGTATATCATTCATTTCAATCTTTTTAAATTTAAAATCTGGTATTTTAAAATCTTTTAATATTCTCATTTTCTTCGTCAGTAGCCTTTTAGCCACTGCACTCCTTTCCCCATTCTAATACTAATTATCTCTTTAATTTTCGTATAAATGTTTTTTCTATTTCTGAATATAATTCTTGTACATTTATTTCTTTATCTGTTCTCATTTTGTAAATCAAACTCGAACAAGTAAAACCGAATATACCAGAGGCTATAACATTTTTATCACCGTCAATTATTTCTTTTTTGTTTATTCCATTTTCAACAATTTTTTCTATCATTTGTATATATTCGAATACATATTTTTTGCATAAAATACTTCTTGGTCCATTACCCCATATTTCACTCAAAACTATGGTCATGAAATCTTCATATTTTACTAGTACCTTTATTTCTATTAACACAACAGCTTTGATTTTATCTATTGAGTTTTCCAATTTTTCAGTTTTAATTTCAACACTGTTTTTTAATAGTTTCACTCCCTCTTCAATTAAAAATTGAAAGATTTCTTCTTTGCTTGAAAAGTGATAATACAGTGTTCCTTTTGCCACTCCAACATTTGCAGTTATTTCTTCTATGCTAGTTGCATCATATCCTTTTTCTGCAAATAGTTTCATCGATGTTTCGAATATTTTTCTTTTTGTTTTATTCATTTATTTCACCTTTAAAAAATTCAATATATTCAAAATTATACTATATTTTTAGTATTACATGCAATATTTTCGAACATATAGTCAGTTTATTTTTTTAATCTCTTCTTACCATCTAGAACGTCTAAATTATCTAACGCCTTGCCAGTTCCTAGTGCTACACACGAAACAGAATCTTGTGCTACCATTACATTTATTCCTGTTCTCTCTTGCAATAATTTATCTAGTCCATCTATAAGGCATCCTCCGCCAGTCATGTATATTCCTCTATCACTTATATCTGCAGATAATTCTGGTGGTGTTTTTTCTAATATTGAATGAACAGCTTCCACAATTTGCTCTGCACATTCGGTTAGCGCCTCAAGCATTTCACTTGAATATACTGTAACTGTTTTTGGTAAGCCAGTTATTAAATCTCTTCCCCTAATTTCCATTTCTGCATCCTGTATTTTTGGATATACACATCCTATGTTTATTTTTAAATCTTCTGCCGTTCTTTCGCCTATCATGATATTATGCTTCTTTTTTACATATTTGACTATCGACTCATCGAATTTATCTCCAGCAACTCTGATTGATGTGCTTATAACCGTTCCACCTAAAGAGATAATTGCAATATCAGTTGTTCCTCCACCAATATCTACTACCATATTACCGCACGGCTTTGATATATCTAAGCCTGCTCCTATTGCTGCTGCAAGTGGTTCTTCAATTAGATATACTTTTCTTGCTCCGGCTTGTGATGCTGCATCAATAACCGCTCTTTTCTCAACTTCTGTAACTCTTGATGGTACACAAATCATTATTCGTGGTGCAAAAATATACTTTCCACATATTTTATTTATAAAATACTTTAACATTTTTTCTGTAACTGTGTAATCTGATATAACTCCATCTCTTAATGGTCTTGTTGCAATTATGTTTCCCGGTGTTCTTCCTAACATTCTTCTTGCTTCTTTTCCAACAGCAAGTACATCACCTGTATCTTTGTCTACAGCAACCACTGATGGTTCTCTTAAAACTATACCTTTTCCTTTAACGTATGCAATAACTGTGGCTGTTCCTAAATCTATGCCTATATCTTGTCCAAATTCTAACATCAGTATCTTCCTTTCAATTCTGATTATTGCTAAACTGTTACAATTATATTACACATTTTAGTAAATTTCAAACCTTTTACTGCATTTTATATAAATACTTATAAAAAAATAAAATAAAAGTCAGATTAACTTTATTTCCAGTTTTTTCTGCTTTTATTTTTCCGTTTATTATTGTTATAAAATTACATATTTTAATAATATTATTGCTGATAAAAATATTGATATATTTTTTATTTCTTCATTTTCTGCATCTGATAAATTAATTAGTTGAGCATTAGATTTTTCTTGTATATATTCGTCTACTAAGCTCATATTGAATGATTTTATATTTTCTGCCTCAAAGTTTATGGTAAAGTTTTTTGTTTCTTTTGCTTTCAATTCGTCTATATTAAGATATTTTGTCAAAATCACATTACCTTTCTTAGACAAGAAATTAATCTTAACATATTTCGAATGTATATCTGAATCACTATTATTGGTTAATTTTCCTTTTACATATCCATTAACAAATGTTGATTTTGCTTCGTCAACTTCAATCTGTATTTCATCGCTCGAATAAACATTCTGTTCCATTGTCTCGTATGTACCTTTTATAAAACCAATTGATGCAACTGTTACAAAAATATAAAATGCCACAAACATTAAAAGATATTTTCCAAATGTTTTTAATCTACTCATAATTTATTACTCCAACTATAACCTTAAATATTTTTGTCTATTGTTTTATAATTTTCTAAATACTCCTGCAACTTTTCCTAATATCTCACAATTTGGTACTATTATAGGATCCATTGTGGAATTTTCTGGTTGTAGTCTTATATGGTCTTTTTCCTTATAGAACGTTTTTACAGTTGCCTCGTCATCTATTAGAGCAACAACGATTTCACCATTCTCAGCTGTATTTTGTTTTTTTACAAGAATATAATCACCATTCATAATTCCTGCTTCTATCATGCTTTCTCCTCTAACAGTAAGCATAAAACAGTCACTATTACCAATAAAGTCTAGTGGTATTGGGAATGTATCTGTTATATTTTCTACAGCTAAAATTGGAGCTCCAGCAGTTATTCTTCCAACAACAGGTACTTCTACCATTTCTTTACCAGAATATACACTCTTATCTTCTGATTGTGCTGGTTTGTAAGGTTTACCGCCTCTTATAAGCTGTAATGTTCTACCTTTTTTATCTTTCCTTGATATATATCCTCCATCTTCTAGTCTTCCTAAATACGAATGTACCGTAGCTGTTGATTTTAGACCTACAGCCTTTCCTATTTCTCTTACTGATGGTGGATATCCATTTTCATTTAATTCAGTTTCTATGAATTTTAGAATGTCTTTTTCCCTTTTATTTAACTCTAAAGGATCTCTTTTTCTAGCCATACTAATCACTCCTAAAATAATTTCTGCAACTATATTATCATAAAAAAAGGCGTTTGTCAAACAGAAGTTTGTAATTTTGTAATTTTTTTCAAACTAATCTTCCCATTCTAGTAAATAATCAAATACTTTTACTGTGTCACCTTCTTGTACTCCTGCATCTTTCAGCTTTTGATTTACTCCTAATTCAGATAAACGTTTTTGGAAGTAATATAAAGATTCATTATCTTCCATATTTACTTTTCTCATTAATTCTCTTATTGCAGGACCATCTACAACAAACATATCATCTTTTCTTGTAATTGTATATGGTTCTTCCTCTTCTAATCTATATACTTTCCTTGGAGTAGTTTCCTCTACTATTTGCTCTTTTGGCAATGTCTTTAATACCTTTGCAACTTCATGCATTAATTCTTTTACCCCTTCACCAGTTGCAGCAGATATCTTAAATATTTCCAAACCTTTTTCCTTAGCAAGTTTCTCCAATCTTTCATATAAAGTCGAATCTTGCATTGCATCAATTTTATTTGCAACTATTATTTGTTTTCTCTGAGCAAGCTTTTTACTGTATTTTTCAAGTTCTTTGTTTATTACATAATAATCCTCAACTGGGTCACGTCCTTCTGCTGCAGAAACATCTATTACATGTAATAAAAGCCTTGTTCTTTCTATATGTCTCAAAAATTGAATTCCAAGACCAGTTCCTTCACTTGCACCTTCAATTAAGCCCGGAATATCTGCTATTACAAAGCTTTCTCCATATTCAGGCTTAACAACTCCTAAGTTAGGTTCTAGTGTTGTAAAGTGATAGTCTGCAATCTTTGGAGTTGCTGCTGTTACAACAGACAGTATCGTTGATTTTCCAACACTTGGATATCCTATTAATCCGACATCAGCAAGTAATTTTAGCTCAAGTATAATTTCTTTTTCTTCTCCTTCTTCTCCACCTTGCGAAAATCTTGGAGCTTGTCTCGTAGATGTAGCAAAATGGGTATTACCTTTTCCCCCTCTGCCACCACGCAATACAAGAGTTCTCTGTCCTTTTTCAGACATATCAGCTAAAATTTCTTCTGTCTTAGCATCTTTTACAACAGTTCCAATTGGTACTTTAATATATAAATCTTCTCCACTCTTTCCAGATTTACGTGCACCTTCTCCATTTTCACCATTTTGAGCCTTAAACTTTTTCTTGTATCTAAAATCTATAAGTGTGTTGCTATCTTGATCAACCTCAAAATAAACATCTCCACCTTTTCCTCCATCTCCTCCGTCAGGGCCACCTGCTGCAATGTACTTTTCTCTTCTAAAAGACACTGCACCATTTCCTCCCTTTCCAGAGCTTACATAAATTTTTGCATAATCTGTAAACATTATTTTATTCCTCTCATTCTTTTCGCCCAAAAAGGGACGTCCCTAGTGGGCGAAATAATCTAATTTCATTGCTTTCTTTACTTTTTTCATTGTCTCTTGTGCAACTTTTTGTGCTTTTGCTGTTCCTTCCATTAATATTTTATCTACTATTTCAGGATGTTCTTCATAATATTTTCTCTTTTCTCTAATTGGTCTTAAAGTTTCTATTATGTTATGTGCTAGTTGTTTTTTACAAGCTACACACCCACGGCTTCCGGCTCTACATTCTGCACATACGTTCTCATATTCTTCCTTTATTGAGAATAAATTGTGATAGTATGCAACCATACATACATCAGGGTTTCCTAAATCGTCTTTTTTTATTCTCTTTGGATCTGTTACAGCACTCATAACTTTTCTTGTTATTTCTTCTTCGCTATCAGATAAATATATTGCATTTCCTAGAGATTTGCCCATTTTCTCGTTTCCGTCTAAGCCTTTTATTCTTTTTGCTGATGATAAAACTGCTTCTGGTTCTATTAAAACATCTCCATAGATAGAATTAAATTTTCTAACAATTTCTCTGCACTGTTCAATTAATGGTAACTGGTCTTCCCCAACTGGAACTAATTCACCTTCGAAACATGTTATATCAGCCGCTTGGCTTACTGGATATCCTAAAAATCCATATGTAACACTTTCTCCGAATACATCTCTTTTTTGAGCTATTTCTGTTTTAACGGTTGGATTTCTTTCTAGCCTTGCAATAGTTACTAAATTAGAGTAAAACACTGTAAGTTCAGCAACTTCTGGTATCATAGATTGAATATATATTGTTGTCTTTTCAGGGTCTATTCCAACAGATAAATAATCCATTGCAACTTCTCTTACATTTTTTCTTACTTTATCTGGATTGTTAAAATTATCTGTTAATGCTTGCACATCGGCAATTAAAATATATGGATCATATAAACCTGAATCTTGCATTTCTACCCTCTTCTTTAAAGAACCAAAATAATGACCTATATGAAGTTTTCCTGTTGGTCTATCTCCTGTTAAAATTCTCTTTACTTTTTCCATACTTAATCAAATTCCTCCCTCTAAGTGTTAGATTAAACTCTATAAAGCATTGTCAAAAACTTTATCCAACGCTTCAAAAGCCCTTATATATTTGCTTTTAATATTACTATAAACTTCTCCTGATTGTTGTTCATCATAAATATGAGCTAATGAATTTCTAGACAACATTATTTCAATCCATAATTCACCATCACTTATAATTCCATGTTTATATCCCAGTTGAATATTTTCTCTTGGGCTTCCAGTCTTCTCTGAAATTCCCATATATTCTAAATAGTCTTTAATAGTTTTCCATGCAAGCTCGAAAGTAAACTCAAATCTGTGTAAAATTCCATCTATTGCAAGTTCTGTAGGCTCTTCTTGTAAAGCCTCTCTTAATCTATTTAAAGCATTTTTATAATCTTTTTTTCTTTCTTCAAATCTACTCATCAAACACCACACCATCTCTTTCTATAGAATCCAAAAATTCCTTTTTTTGCACATCTATAACAAATACTACATCAATTTGATATGGTATATCTATCATATCAAAATCGTTCATGATATTAAACTTTGTTTTTGCATCAACATCATCAATTATTGCCAAATCTATATCTGATTCCTTTTTGTAATCTCCTCTTGCTCTTGAGCCAAAAATTTTAAAAGTGTATTTATTGTATTTTTCTATAATCAATTTTATTTTATTAAAAGATTGTTCTGTTAGTCCGATACTTCATATATAATTTCATTCCTTCTTAATGGCATCAATTTAGTCGAATTCTATTTTCAACTTTTTTCACTTTATATATTATATAAGATTTGCCTTAATTTTACAATACTTCTGCGAAATCATATTATTTTTTCTTGAATATAAATATTTATATATTCAAAAAATCCTAACATCGGATTTCTCCAACATTAGGATTTCACATTATTTGCTTTCTGCTGTTGCTTTTTTTGTAGTAGCTTTTTTAGTTGTTGTTTTCTTTTCAACTTTTTTCTCTACTTTTTCAGCCTTTGGAGCTTCTATTTTAGCTGCCATAGCTTTTAATTCTTCAACAGTATATACACTAACTTGTTTCTTATCTCTTCCAAGTCTTTCGAACTTAACTGTTCCTGTTACTTTTGCATATAAAGTATCATCGCTTCCTATGCCAACATTTTTTCCTGGATGGAATTTTGTTCCTCTTTGTCTTACTAGAATGTTTCCAGCTGGAACAACTTGACCATCAGCTCTTTTTAGTCCAAGACGTTTTGACTCACTGTCTCTTCCGTTCTTAACACTACCTTGACCTTTCTTATGAGCCATTATGTTTCACTCCCTTCATGTTTTTATATTCTCTATATAATTATTATTTTGTTTCTGCTTTCTTCTCTGCAGCAACTTTTATAGATGTTATTTCAACCTTTGTGAATGGTTGTCTATGTCCTTGAGTTCTTCTTTCATTTTTCTTAGCTTTGTATCTGTAGATAACTATTTTCTTACCTTTTCCATTAGCTAATACTTTTCCCTCAACTTTTACACCTTTAACATAAGGAGCTCCAACTTCTACTTTTTTGTCATCAGATACTAAAACAACTTTATCAAAAGAAACTTTCTTTCCTTCTTCAGCATCTAATTTTTCGAAGAATACAACATCACCTTCTGCTACTTTGTATTGCTTTCCACAACTTTCAATTATTGCGTACATTAATTGTACACCTCCCTTTATATGTATACTCGCTAAGCATAAAATACAAGGCATCTAGCTTATTTTTTATAATCTAGCATTTAGTGGCCCGACTCAGGCGGCTTACAGGCTATAATTTTATCACATAAATTTGTTCTTGTCAATGTTTATAGTTTTTTTCTTGTCATTTCTAATAAATCTAACTTTGTAAAGCCCATTATTTGAGTTTTACTTCTATCTTTTTTCAACTCTTTTTCTAGTAAATTCATTATATTTTTTCTGTCCTGCTCTTCTTCCATATCGATGTAATCTATTACGATTATTCCGCTTATGTTTCTAAGCCTTAATTGTTTTGCTATTTCCACTGTTGCTTCTTGATTAACCTTATATATTGTATTTTCCTTGCTTGAATTTTTCTTTCCAGTAAATTTCCCAGAATTTATGTCTATGGCTGTTAGTGCTTCTGTTTTATCTATTGTTATAAATCCTCCACATTTTAGCCATATTTTTCTCTCTTTCATTTCTTCTATTTGCCCAGCTATATCATGCATTTGGGTTAAATCCTCATTCTCATTTAAAACAGCTTCAACATTTTCTTTTCCAATTTTCTTTAAATATTCTAATACTGTTTCATAGATATTTTTTGAGTTAACAATTACTCTATCTACATCAGTTTCTAATACACTTACTAAAAACTTTGATATTACATCATAATTTTGGAAAATTAGTTGTGGTCTTTTATCTTGCAAATTTTCATCATATGTTGCCTTTATCTTTTTCCATATTTCTATTAAATCTGCAACATCTTTTTCTATTTCAGCTTTTCCCTTGTCTTCGGCTGATGTTCTTAAAATTAATCCGTATTTACTGTTTTCATTTAATTCACTTAATATTTCAGAAGCTAGCTTTTTTAGTCTTGCTCTTTCTTCTTTGTTTTCAATCCTTTGAGAAACTGTTATAAAATTTACATTTATCATTAATACAGATAATCTTCCGGTTATGCTAATATGTGTTGATACTCTTGCTCCTTTTAGGTTTTCCTCACTCTTTTTTACTTGTACCAATACTGGCATATTTACTTTTAAATAGTCTTTTATTTTATATTTTTCAAGATTTTCATCTTTATTACCTGTCACATTACTTACCTTTGGTATTACATCTTTTATATGTATAAATGCATTTTTATCTTCTCCAATGTCAACAAAAGCTGACTGCATTCCTGGTAAAAGGTCACGCACAATTCCACAATAAATATTTCCTTCATTAGCTTTAATAGATTCGTCATCATCATATTTCTCAATTAACTTACCATTTTCAACTAATGCTATTAAATTACTACCATCCTCATTTTTATTAATTATTATATCTTTCATTTTGTTATGTTCCTTTAATTCAATCTATTCATTGCATTATCTATTCCGATTTTCAGAATTTCTTCAACTGCAACTTCTGCTTTCTCCACACCAATTTCTAGTTTCTTATATTCCTCGTCATCAACTCTTCCTATGACATAATCGACTAAATCAGCTATTTTCTCTTGTTTCCCTGTTCCAACCCTAACGCGTGGAAAATCGGTAGTATTTAACTCTTTTACCATAGATTTCATTCCATTGTGTGTCCCTGCTCCACCTTTTTTTCTTATTTTCATAGTTCCAGTTTCTATATCTATATCGTCAAATATTGTTATTATATCTTTTGCTTCTATCTTGTAAAATTTAGCAAACTTTTCCACACATTCTCCACTTGCGTTCATAAATGTTTGTGGCTTTAATAATATTACTTTTTTTCCTTCAATTACACCTGATCCAAATAGTCCATTAAATTTTTCTTTTTTTACTTCTATTTCGTATTTTACAGATAATTTATTTATTACATCAAATCCCATGTTGTGTCTTGTTTTAGAATACTCTGGCTCTGGATTTCCAAGTCCCACTATCAAATACATAGTTTTCCCTCTTCTTAAAAAAATTTCACTTGATAGTATAGCATAAATTTTGACACATTGCAAAAAATATTATATAATTCCAATAGATTATTTTTATGGGGTAAATTATGGAAAATTCAAATTTTAAATCTGGCTTTGTTTCAATGTTAGGCAGAACAAATGTTGGAAAATCTAGTATTATAAATGCCTTAGTCGGTGAAAAGGTTGCAGCGGTTGCAAACAAAACTCAGACTACAAGAACTGCAATTAGGGCAATTGTAAATCGTCCTAATTCACAAATCATTTTTGTAGACACACCTGGAATACATAAACCAAAGTCTAAGCTTGGAAAAGTAATGGTGGAAACTGCTTTCGGAGCCTCGTTGGATGTTGATATAATTGTTTTTGTTATTGATGCAACTTCTGAGGAAATTGGCAGAGGTGATCGAATTATATTAGACAAGATAATAGAATCTAAGAAAAAATGTATTCTTGTGATTAACAAAATCGATTTAGTTGATAAAGCTCAAATTGCGAAATTAATCGAGCTATATTCTAACGAATATAATTTTCAAGCTGTTATTCCTATTTCTGTTACTAAAAATAAAAACTTAGATGTTTTGTTAGATGAAATTGAAGCTCACCTAAAACCAGGTCCTGCATATTATGATACTGAGGAATATACAGACCAAACCTTGAGACAACTTGCAGAAGAGACCATAAGAGAAAAAGCTTTGAAACTTTTGAATGATGAAGTTCCTCATGGAATTTACGTTGAAACAGATAAAATGAAATTTAGGAAAACTAAGACTGGCGAAGGAATTTATGACGTTTCTGCAACTATATATTGTTTAAGAAATTCACATAAAGGAATCATCATCGGAAAAAACGGACAAATGCTTAAAAAGATTGGAACATATGCAAGAGAAGACTTAGAGAAAATGCTAGATACTAAAATAAACTTGCAGTTGTGGGTTAAAGTTAGAGAAGATTGGCTAAATGACACAGCACTTATTAAGAAATTTAAATTACAATAATTTTTAGTATAAAAAACTAAAATTAGCAAAAGATAAAATTAGCTAGTATATTTGTTATACATTAGGAGGAGTCATATGATAAAAAAATTAGCATGGAATACTTTTAAAAACACTGGTAATATCAATACTTTTTTGGAGTTAATGGAAGTAGAAAATGTTGAAAGAGATTTACAAAAAAACGCACTTAATAATCAAATAAATTGCGAGAAGGATATTTATGGGAATAATAAAGACAAAGGGAATAATTCTTTTAGAAAGTAACATGGGAGATTTTGATAAAATGGTATCAATTTTAACTCCTGATATTGGTAAAATTGGTTGTGCTGCAAAGGGGGCTAGAAAACCTAAGAGTCCTCTTATGGCTGGCACCCAATTTTTAAGTTTTAGTGACTTAGTTGTATATAGTGGTGTAAATTCTTATAATCTTAACTCATGCGAGCCTATCGAAGTTTTTTACAATATTCGTAAAGACTTGGACAAACTAATATATGCTTCTTTTATTTCAAGGCTTGTATATGATGTTACTGACGAAAACCAATACACTTATAAAATACTTCAATTATTACTAAATACATTATATATAATTTCTGAAACAGACGTCGACAAAGATTTTATACTGTCTGTTTTCGAATTGCGTCTTATGGTATTACTAGGCTATTCTCCAAGACTCGGAAAATGTGTAAGCTGTGGCTCTCCAGAAAATATCTGCTATTTTAGCATAGCTCACAGTGGCTTTTTATGTAATAACTGTGGTAGAGTGGATAAATCTGCAATTCAAATTACTAAAGATACTTTCGATGCTCTAAAATATATATGCACCGCACCTGCGAAAAAAATATATTCATTCAATGTATCTGATGAATCAAAAAAAGAACTGCAAATAATTAGCAGTTTGTATTTAAATAAGAATTTAGATAAAGACTATAAATTTGAAAAGCTATTTTAGTCTCCAGTTAATTTCACTCAATATATTGCTCTTTTTTAGTTTTTTATGTATAATATATGTATAACTTATGGAAAGGGAGTATTCTTAATGAAATGTGTTGGCATAATTTGGAATTGTGCATTACCCTGTAAAAAAGAAATCTTTAAATTTCTTGACTCAAATACCTTAGTATGTTCAACATTCGACCTACACTTAGGAACTTCTTTTGATGCTTTTGTACGAGATTTGTATCCTTTAAGTTCTATTGCAGCTTGGAAGGTTGATCAAAAAATTGTTCATATGCGGAAATCTTCACAGTCAACAGATGTTTGCGTTGTAATATTTGAAATTAATGGTACAGATACTTTTTTTAATCCATATAAGCACTGCATGGTTAATGCAAAATTAGAATTATTAAAGCTATGGATAAGGCAAGTATCTCAATCTCATATTTCAAATTATTTTTATGACATATCTTTTCATTGTTCCGATTCTGAAGCTGAATATGACTTTGATATGAATATTATCAAAAAGTACAAAGGAATTAAATGACAAAAAGAATGGGAAACCATTCTTTTTGTCATTTAATAATGTCATAATATTTTTCTTTTATTAACGGTATATAATCTTCCATTCCATTTTCCTTAAACCATTTTAGTGAATAGTCATATTTCAAATTCCATATATGCTTATTAAAAGTTACAGGAATTTCTTTTATATTAAAGTAAATTGAACAAGCAGTTCTATGCGACCCCTCAAAGACTTCGAAATTTTTATTTAGTTCTACTGGAAACTTTTTATCATAACCATTTTCTTCAAAGTTTTTTATTAACTTTATAAACTTCCCCTCATTTTCAGCTTTTTCTCTTTCAATGAATTTATTCTTAGCCACTCTTATTCTTTGCATTTTATTGTACATGTTCATTCCATAATCGTTTTTTCCATAATAATTTTCTATCGCAATTATTTTTATTATAATATCCGCAGCATTCATATTATCCTTCATTGAATTATTTAATAACCATTTTGTATTTGCTAAAATAGTAAAATTATCATTTTCTGACATACTTATTATCGTTTTCATTCTTTTCTCCATTTATCAAATTCAACATTGCATGAATAACACTCCATTAACGGTTTACACTGTTCAAATTTATTATCAATGCAATTTTTGCATATTGTATCTTCTATTTTTCCATTTAGATGTTTTCTCCTTAATTCTTGTATCACGTCATTATTCCAAATATCCTGCAATTTTTTTTCATTAAGATTACCATAAACAAGATAGTTTTGAAAATCCATACAGCAAGCAGTTATATATCCTTCACAAGTTACAATAACCGTATTGAATGGATAAAAACACGGTAAATTATATATATTTTCGTGATTATTAATTTTTAATTTTTCAATATTAGAAATTAATCCTCCCTGATTTCTTACCTCTTGTATTAAAACACCATCACAATATTCTTCAAAAAAATGTTTTATTTCATCATCTTTGTAATTATTCATTTTTGTTTTTACATAAGATACATATACCTTTTTATTGGGGTATTGGCTTTTTTTTATATAGTACGTATTACGCAGATTTTCGACTACTTTTTCAAAACAATTTACTCCCTGCATATTTTTATAATTTTCTTTTTCTATTGAATTAATTGAAAATTTTATGCTGTCTAATCCACTATCAAATAACGCTTTGACTCTATTTTTATTAGCAAGTATTCCATTTGTTGTAATATATACATAATCATATAAATTTTTCTTAGCATATTCAATATATTTTTCTATATTTTTATCTAGTAATGGCTCACCATTAGTATAAAATCCTACTTCTCTTATTCCCATTACTATGCCTTGTTCTAAAGCTTTTTTTACTATCTTTTCACTTACAAAACTTCTTTTTCGAGTCATATTACAATTTCCACAAAATATGCATTTCGAATTACAATTATTTGTAACTTCAATCATTAATTTTTTAGGTTTATATTTCTCAATTATCCCCTCTTTAAAATTAAATTCTTGAATATTCTTTATATCTTTTTCTAACTTTGTATCCATAATATCCCTCTATATAATTAATATTTTTAAACATAATTTTTTAGTTCATTACAATCTATTCTTTCTATTTCTAAGTTTTTATAGATTCCAAATTTTCTTTTTATAGTAAACCCTAAATCAACTTTTAAATTATTTAAGACATCTAACGTGTCCTGATTATAACTTCCAAATGGGTATGCTATTGCCTTTGTATTTGTTAAAATCTTTTTTTCTTTTAATATCTCGATATCATTTTCAATCTCTACTTTCTGTTCGTCTTTATTTAACAATTCTAATCTCTTATGATGTCTAGTATGTATTCCAAAGTCCATTCCTTTGTTTTTCATTTCTAGCATTTCATTATATGTTATATAATATTCATTTAAATTTTGTGATATATAATATTTTTTTATAAGTTTTTGTAAAACCCACTTCCTAATTTCTTCTGGCAATACATATTGTAACAGCTGCTTTACATATCTCATCTTATCCCCATCTATATTTTTTGTAAATTCATTTACATTTATCGATATATGTTTTTCATCAATAATTTCTTTAATTTCGTCATATAACATATTAATTCCAACTTTAGCAATCAATCTATGTATTAAATGAATGTCTAGGATTTCACCATAAAAAATATTTGTGCCAACAAAGAATACACCTTTTATATTATATTTATTAAGTATTGGATAAACATACTCATAATGATCTTTAGTTCCATCATCAAATGTTAGCATCATATATTTTTCTGAATTCTCCTGATCTATTATTTTTTTAGCCTCTTCTATACCAATAAAAGTATATTTATCCTTTAAAATTCTAATATAACTTTCAAATAAGTTTACGTCAAAGTGAAAATAATTAAATTCTTCCATTACATAGTGAAACATGATTATTTTCATATAACTTTATTCTCCTTCATTATTTTTTCTGCATTTTTTAAATCTTCCAAACAGTCAATATCAATTGCATATTTTTCTTCTATAATATATGGTATAGTATTTTCATTCAATATAGTATTTTTATTTAAATCTTCAATATTATTAATATAAATATTACCAATTATTCGATATGTTTCATCTATTTCTTGGCTTCTAACTTCACTACTCTTGTCTAATATCTTCTTCAATTTTCCATTTTGAATGGTTCTCATGAATATTGGAGTTTCTTTACATTTTACAACACTTATTAATGGTTCTTTCTTTTCGAAATACTTCTCTATGGCTCCGTCAACTAATTTAACTGTACGATATGGCGATGTAGGTTGTAATAATATTAATGTAGAAAATTTATCTCTTAGTTTATTTCTTCTTATTTCATACAATAATACATCTATCGTCTTTGTATCATCTTTTGAAAGCATTTTCTCTCTTAGCTTATTTTTCAAACAACCTTTTTTTATTGCTATTTCAAGCCACTCTTGTGAATCAGTACTAAATATTATCTCATCAATATACTTTGAATTATTTGCAACATCGATGCTATATTCAAATAATTTTTTATTTCCTAGTACAATCCCATTCTTTTTCTTTAATCTTTTACTACCTTTTCTTGCTGGTATTATTGCAACAATTTTTTCATTATTGAACATATTGTCTCCTTAACATTCTATTATTTTTTTTAGTTCTCTTAAAAAATTTACTGAACTGTTTTTTTCCCATAATCCATCAACGTCTTCTATCATTGGTTTTTCTATTTTACTTTCTATTATTTTTAAAACTTCTTTAATATCACTAGCATAATAAATTCCCTTTTTGAATTGTTTCAATATCTTTTTTATTCCATAAGCGCCTTCAGGATTTTCTAGTAAGATTGTTGGTAAAAAAAATGACAATCCCTCAAATATAGCAGTACTCGATATTCCTACTTGTATATAACATATTCTTTGATATTTATATATCTCTTCTGATGAATCTTTTACTTGAATAATATTTTCTTTATTTAACCATTTATATTCTCTTCCAGATTCATTCGGATGAAATTTGTATATTATCTTATAATTTGTATTTCTTAAATTTTCTGCTAACTCTGACGCAAACTTACTAATATAATCTCCCATTGATGATTGTGAAATAATTAATATATATCTATTTGTTTCTGTATACCATTTGGGTAATTTTATGTTTTCACTTCTTTTTCTTTCTAAAAATAAATTACCAATAAATTTAATTTGATTTTCTTTATATATCAAAGAACTTGTTGTGGTCTGTAATTTTCCAAAAGAAAATAAATAATCCGGCTTATTTTTCCATTCTTCATTACTATCTCCCTTTTTTTCTATAGGCTCATCTTCAGTATAAGTCCCATGTTGCATTTCTATTGTAGGTATATTTTTCTCTTTTGCAATCATCTGAATTAATGTCTTAAAAGGGAAGTCTCTATAATAAAATATGATGCATTTAGGATTTAATCTATTAATAAGTTTTGAATATTTCTTTTTCATTACAATAAAATAAATTATGTGTTCTATAAAGTCTTGTTTTATTGATGAAACATCTATACCGAAGTATTCATTTATTTCGTCAATAAGATGTTCTATTTCATCTGAAATATGTTTCAATTTAATTATATTTAATCTTTTGAAAATTTGAATTTTTACTTTTGCCTGCAATTCATATATGTCCACATACTTTATATTCTCTGTTGCACAATTATAATGATGTGACTCCTCCATATTGATATAACTTGTCCACGAAGGTTCTTCCAGAGTTAAACACTTTAACTTGTCTTTAATCAAAGCTTCAATTTCATCAGTATATATCGATTCATATTTTTCTTCTTGTTTTATTCTTCTAGCATCAGTAATCATCAATACATCTACATTATTGTACTCTTTTCCTATATAATTTCTAGTCATTAAAAATTTAATCTTCTTAACTTTTTCTTTATCACACATTCCTTGTTGCCCACATGCTGTAGAAATAATATCATTCAAAGTTCTTGTTCTTCTGCAATACCAATAATTAATTCCATAAATGCTTCTTTCTTTTAATCTATGACTCTTTTCAAATTTCAATATATCATTTACAGTTAAAGATTTCATTATCTAAATCATTTTTCCTTTCATATATACATCATAATAATTTTTCAATAAGTTATATGATGGATTTATTGTTGGTACAACTTCTTTATTTTCTATCATCTTGTCAAATTCTTCAAAAGTTACATTTTTAATATTGACTACCTCTTCATCTTGCAATATTATTTTATCTTTTGAAAATATTCTTTGTACTAGCCATATATCAACTATATCTTTTACCCTTGTATAACTTCCTATATATGTTATCTCTTCATCTTGTATATCTAATCCTAACTCTTCTTTCGTTTCTCTTTTTACAGCTTCTAAGCTAGTCTCACCACTTATAACGCCTCCACCTGATTGTTCCCATAATCCAGGGAACATCTTCTTTTCATTAGAACGTTGCTGAATCCATAATTTATCGTCTTCAAGAAGCCAAACATGGACTGAAATGCTATATTCATTTTTTTCCAATTTACCTCTTTCTCTTATATTTTCTAATTTTTCTCTTCTTTTATTAAAAATATCAACATTCTCCATTTCTACCTCCATAATTTATAATAACAATTTATTCCAAATATAGTATATCATATTTTTATTTACAAAGCTATTAAAGTTTACCAAAAAAAAATAATTCGTATTACTAAATAACACGAATTATTTTTTCTTTAATCAACATCCTCTGTTACGGTTTCCTCTGCCCCTTCTATTGTTACTTTTGCATTTATTGGGCATATTTGAACATATGTATTTCCGTCATTTACTTTTATTTCGTTTCCATCTAGATCTTTATACACAGTTTGTGCACTTCTTGAAGTCTTTTCACAAGTAATTTTTATTGCTTTGCCATTTGTAATATAATATCCATTTAATGATCCAATATTTGATAATGTTTGTCTGTCTTTGTTTTCTCCATCATTCAATACTGAGTTTTTTGCAAATGTTATTATTATATTCTTTGTTGTTATATTTTCTCCTGTACTCCAATCAGTTTCTTTTACGCCTTTTGAATATCTTTGATATCTTTTTGTTGTAGTATCATATGTATATTCTACATCGTTTGAATAAGAATATGGAATAGTTATTTTTTCTGCACTCTGACCATCTGTTAGTTCAACTTCATCTGTTACGTAATTTAGTACGCTCTTCTTTGTTGAAGTTGTTTTATAGCCTTTACGTTCTGCTATTGAAAGAATTTTAGCCGTACTAGTTGCCACATTGTGTGGTGCTCTCTTGTCTTTTACCCTCCAGAATGAGCTTTCACTTTCTGAAATTCCATTTATGTTGTTTACACCTAGATTAGAAATGTCGTATTGTGCTTGTGGGCTCCAACCGTAATGAACATATATTGCATCATTTTCTAGGGCATAATCTAAGAAATAATGTCTTGAACTTCTTACTGGTCCAATCTTTTCTAGGTTTTGTCCTTTAAATAACGCCATTAGTCTACTTTCTCCACCTTCAACAATAATTTCATAAACCATATATGCATTATTTAGTCCGCCCTGTGGTAATGCTGCTTTATGATTATCTATCATAACTGCTATTGGCCTCTCATCACCCTTAAAAGTTTGAACTGTTTTTATTTCAACTTCTAATGGTGGTTCTTCAACTGTATTCTGTGGTTCTTCATCGTTACTTGCTACATTTTGAGATTTATCTCTATAAAATTTATAGGCAATTATTCCTCCACATAATATAACAATTATTATTAAAATTACTACAAGTATTCTAGTTTTATTATTCATACTTTATACTCCTTGTTTGCTATATTTATAAAATTCGAACATTAAGCTCTTTCTTTTTTATTGAATTTTAAATATTGTTAATCCATAAATTAACAGTACTATTAAAACTCCCATACATGCTCCAAAAACGATTTCCGCTTTGGTTCTAGCATTACTTCCAACTCTATTTTCAACAACTAGTATTGATAAAATTAATGCAAGTGTAAATGTTACTATATCTTTGCTGTTTAGCCAAATTGCTGTTAGTGCTGCAAATGCTATTGCAGATTGACCACTTGGAACAAATCCCTCTTTTACAAGTTCTCCCCTCTCAGTTTTCTTTGAGCAACCTGCTTTCATAGAGATTACTGCTATTACAACCAACATAATCGCAACAAAAGCAAGATGCATTGGTGACTTTACCATATTATTAAATATGCTATCACTAATAGCCTTTAAATTTTCTTCTTTAAAAAATATAAAATATCCAACCACTAAAGCATTGCATGCTGCCAACACAACCGCTCCGGCTGCAACATCTTTTGAAATTTTTGCCTTTGGATGATAAACATCTACAAACAAATCAACCACAGTTTCTATCGCAGTGTTTATCAATTCTGCAAATATAACCATAAAAACTGCAAATAGCAAACATAAAAATTCTGCCGTATTTAGTCCATAAAATAAAGATAACACCATTACTATAACGGCTAGCACAAGCTGAATTCTAATATTTCGTTGAGTTGTCGCCGAGTAAATTATTCCGTTTGTTGCATTTCCCCAGGCTTCAAAAAAGTTGTCGTTTTTCATTTTATGATCGTCTTTTTTCATACTACTTCCCTACTATCTTGTTATATTTAATTTATTTAAAACATACTCTTCTTTTGGTCTCATTATTGCTTTATCTTCTTCTTTTATATGATCATATCCCATTACATGATAAAATCCATGTACTACCATATAGGCAAGCTCTCTTTCTACACTATGACCATACTCATTCGCTTGTTCTATAACTCTTGGAATAGAAATCATTATATCCCCTAAAACATCTTCAACAATTTCTTTTTTGGTTTGGCTTTCTTCTACTAATTTATCAAGTTCCTCTTTTTGAAACATTGGAAAAGATAGCACATCTGTCTCTTTATCAATTTCTCTATAATGCTTATTTGTTGCTCTTATTGTTTCTGGATTTGTTAATATAACATTTAAATATAGATTTGTATTCATAAGCTTTTCTGTTTCAAAACAAGTTTGAACAACCTTTTGAATTATTTTTTTGTATTCATCATTTTCTTCTATTTCAAAGAAATCTATTTGCACAATTTCCAAAATATTACCTCTTTTACTTTATATTACTACTTTATCTAAAACTTTTTCTGTTTCAGCTTCTACTTTTTTGTAGCATCCTTCCGATGTACAGCTGTTTTTCAATTCTTTCATTGCACCTAGTGCAACTAGTTTTCTCTTGTAAAATTTAATTATTCTAAAATATCTGTTATAATTTTTGTACACTTCTTTTAGTTCTCTTTTTAAGAATAATATTTCTTTATTCTTTGAATATTCCATGTAACTCTTTTCTTTTAGTTCATTAACTTTCTTATATTCAGCATAAAACTTTTTGTATTCTTCCCTATCAGAAGGTTTGTCCCAATAAATTTTTGTAGATAAAAGCCTTAAATTGTAATCATCTATAATGTTGATTAACAATCCATAAGCTTTTTCTTGCTTTCTAATAACTTTTGTGTCCATTATTAAAGTTCTTGCATCTACTAAAAGTTTTTCATAACATTGTTCTGCAATTACAAGTGGCAAACTATGTGTAAATAATTTTCTGCTTATTCCAAGTAATATCATATTTTTTTCAATTACATCATTTTGATCAAGTTTGCCAACTGTAAATCTTTCGAAGTTTTCATAGTCTGATAATATTTCTTTATAAATTTTATTATCAGGTTCTTCTTTCATTTTTATTGGTAAAATATCTGTTATATATTCTTCAACTGTTCCAAAGATTTTATTATAAATTTCATCTTTTTCTCTTGGTTGTAAATCATCAGATAATTTTATTGAATAATTTTTCAATAATTTTTTATATAAAGCTTCCATTCTACTAGCATAAAAATGCTCATATCTATCTGTAAGTTTTTCTTTATTTAATTCTTTTACTGTGTCATAATCCAACTGTATTAAGAATATTTGCTTTCTATATTTATACTCCAAATATTCAGTATCTTTTAAGTGGATTACCATGTAATACTTAGACAATGCTTCTCTTTCGAAACCTGTTGCTGTATCATTTTTTACTTTTTTGTAAACATTATCCATCATGTGTTTATCTATTGCTTCAAGATAAAGAGAAAACATATCCTCATATTTTTTCTCTACTTCATCCTTTTTGTCTGCTTCTACATTTTCACTATTTGTGTAATTTTCATAAGCTTTTAAAACATTGTTCCTCTTTATAGAAATTAACATTCCATTAATTCCTATCTTTGTTGGTATTAATAGTTTTGTGATAGTATTTGTTAATTTAGTAAAAAACTTTTTATCTGAGTAAACTCTAAGACTTTTTTCTTCCATATCTCTCATCCTTTCAAAATACTATTTTTTCTTTAGTCCCAATATTTTCTAATACCTCGTAGGTAACCTCTGCCTCTACATAATCATTATTTACATTGGTATTTACATACTTTTGTAATACCTCCGGATTATCCTGCAGTTTTTCTTCTATTTTTTTGCATGCTTTTTGCACACTTAATTGCTTTGCTTCCTCAGTTCCGTAGGTAATTTGCTTTTCTACTATTTCTGAATTTGTAATTTTTACAAGTTCTATTGGCAAATAAAAATTAGAAAATATTTTTACCGAATTGCACGCTTCTATTGTATCATATTTTTCAAATTTTGGAAGGGTTTTGAACAAATTTATTGTAAAATTATTTATTTTTATTTTATATTTTTCTTCTGTGTTTCCTGTTTTTTCTTCAATCACCTGATTTAGAGCCACTTTTTCCTTTTCTGTGTACCAAACTTTCGCCTTTACTTCCCCCTCCGCATGTACATACCTAGTACCAGTATACTTGCCGTCTATCCAACCTGCAATAAGAATGTCTCCTTTAGTTACAACATCATCTTGTTTTACTACGGGGATACCGTTTTGTGCACTTATCTTTACTATCTGTGCATCTTTTGTTGCAATAATGTTACAATAATCTTCTTCGTTTATTATTTCAGGTTTAGCTTCTGCTTCCACTATCTTTACAATAGCATTTGTGCCTTCAATACTTATTCCAATCCAAGCGATATCAGCTCTTTCCAGCCTTATCTCATTTATTATCTCTTGTGAATTGACTCTACTCTTTAAAGTTCCTACTTTTAATCCCTTTTGTTCAAGCATAGAAACAATTTCACTTTGATTAATTTTGTTATTTCCTTCTACTCTTATATTCCACACAAATTTAGAAGTAACAATTAGCAATATTGCAATTAAAATAACGAAAAATGCAAATATTTTTCTTTTTCTATACCTATTTAATATGAAAGGTAATCCTTTTTTCTCCTTAATTTGTATCTTGCATTTGCATTCTCTAGCAATTCTGCACAGTCTTTTAAAATCTTTTATGCCAGTATTTATATATACAATAGTGCTCTTCTCTCTTTTTACATTCCAGAAAAATATATTTTCATTTATACATTTATTTATAAACTTTTCAACAAAATATCCTTCAATCTTTATATTAATATACCCAAGAATATATTTTATTAAAATTCTAAAAAACATATTTTTCTCCTAACTCAATCTTCTATTTTTTCGAAATCAATAGTCTCTATGTCACCTGTTACCATTATATCGTCACTCGTCATCTCACTTAATTTTAAATTAAACCCATTTATATTTATAATTCCGATATAAGTTTTTATTCTTATGTATATATCTTGATATTCTAGAATGACCTTATAATTTTCTATAAGCATCTTCTTAAATCCTGCTATAGTTAGCTTTGGCTCATTTGTACATATTTCTTTCGGCACTTCTAAAATTCTGTTTAGTGTACTCTCTCTTTTACGCTTTCGTAACATAATCTCACCTCTGTAATATATTCTATCTTTCGAAATTGTCTATATTTCTAAATTCATACCCTCTATTTTTTATCTCTTTTATTACATCATCTAATATATTGCTATTATCTTTTGAAGTTGCATGTAATAACATTACTTCTCCATTGTGAACATTATCTAAAATTTTCTTCTTTCCATACTCTTCTCTTCCCTGTTTCTTTTCTTCCCAATCATCATATCCAAAAGACCACATTACAGTCGTGTACCCCAGCGTATTTGTATAAGCAACTGTTCTCTCACTATACTCTCCTTTTGGTGGTCTCATGTACTTCATTTCGTATCCGAATTTTTCATAAATTGCCGAATGTAAGTCCATCATTTCTTTCTTAATAGTATCTAAACTACAATCTGGCATTGATTTATGATTAACAGTGTGATTTCCAACTATATGTCCTTCATTAATCATTCTCTTAACCAATTCAGGTTGTGTATTTACATAGTGTGCAGTTATAAAAAATGTAGCTTTTACATCATTTTGCTTCAATACTTCTAATATTTTTTCTGTATATCCAGCCTCATATCCCATGTCAAAGGTTAAATATACATACTTTTTCTCTTTGTTTCCCATATAAATCCCGTTGTATTTATCTAAAATCTCCATGTTCTTCTTTCCAACATCGGGTTGTTCAGAGTTGTTGTTTCTCTTTATTCCCCAGCCAATTTTATTGTTTGGCAACTTTTCAATTTGTGCTAATTCTCCACTCGTATGTACAGCAACATTATTTTCTTTATTCATTTGTTTAGCAAAACAAATTCCACCTATCATAAAAACCATAAAAATAGCAATAATTGCAATCTTCTTGCCCTTGATTACTCTCATAAGCACTCTCCTTTTTTTCGATACTATTTAATTCTATGATAAAAACTTATTAATATAACAAATTTATAGACAAAAAATAACGATACACTTGCCTAACCTAAGCATTACATCGTTTTTTAATAATTTTCTTCAATCTCTAATTTAAAATATTTCAATTGTTACCCATATACTCAAATTAGAAATTTTTATTCATTTTTCACATAATTCAAATAATTTTCATTTACCTCTATAAAGCTTCTTGCAAGAGACAAGATATATACATCTAAATTATCAATCTCATTTATTTTTTCTAAATTTTTTAGAATTACTTCCAATGGTTCTGCATTTAAAAATACTTCCTCTGTTTCAGTTGTTACAAAATTTTCTGGGAAAACTCTGTATTCCACAATTGTGCCATCAATGTCAACAAATAATGCTACTTTTTTATGGTTTCTGCAAATTTCACTTATTCTATTATAAAACTTCATATATTTTCTCCTATCTAAATTTACTATTATACTTAATGTTCTACAATATTTTATTCTAAGGTGCAACTATTTTGCAACTTTCGACATTTTTATTTTATTTTTTTAATTAAAATATTGACAATATGTAAAATTTGGAATATATTAGTAATTAATTTGGAAAAAAATGGGTAGTTTCTATTTTTTTTCAATATAATCCCCGATTTATTTTATATTTAAAGGAGATGAGCTCATGATAAAATTTGCGCTATGTGACGACAATGTTCAAGTATTGTCAAAATTGAAGGAAATGTTGGAAAAAATTTTCCTAAAGTATGACTACCGGAGCCACAATAGTGTTTACTGCATCTAACTCCGAAGATTTATTGAATTACTTAAATACCAATACCGTTGATGTTCTATTTCTGGATATAGACCTCAATTCAACATTAAATGGCATTGAAATTGCTAAACAAATTAGAAAAACAAATAAATTTACATATATAATTTTTATTACAGCACATTTTGAATATATTGTTTCGGCTTATGAATGCAAGACGTTTGATTTTATTCATAAGCCATTTAATATTTCTACTTTAGAAAAAACTATAAATCGTCTATCAGAGGACATACGAAATAACTCAACTAAATTTTTAAATTTGAACAACAATAAACAATTAGTAAATCAAACTCTTGTAAACTTTATTGAGAAATCAGGTGCCAAAACGGTATTTAATTTAACTACCGGCATAGTAGAGACATATGGCTCCTTCAATAAAATTTCTCTGAGTCTCCCAAAAAATTTTGTTAGATGCCACAAATCTTTTATTGTTAACATTAATAACATTCGTAATATAGATTTTAAGACAGACACTATATTCTTTAAGACTCCGCCAAACTCTTTTTGTTTCATTGGCGAAAAATACAGAAAAAATTTTATGGAGGTTATAAATAACTATGGAAATTTTAAGTAAACTATGGGTAGCAATGACTACCGAAAATGAAACTATTGTAGATATCATGTCAATTTTTCTATTACTTATAGAAATGCCATTGACACTGGAATTTTTTCTAGCTGTTTTGAGAATACCTGCCACCTTAAAACAAAAGCATATTTACATTGTCATAACTGTACCAATTGGATTATTATGCATATTTTTAATTCCAAAGCCATACAGCAACATTATTACTATGATAATTACTCCATTTATAATAATGAGAGTCTTTAAAACCAGCTTCTTTAAAGCATTATTTGCCGAATTTTTACCTATAATTTGTATTACTTTTTTAGAATTAATTTTAACAAGACTATTCCTAATTCTATTTAAAATTGATTATAGCGGATGTGCAAACATTCCAATATATAGGCTGTCAATTCTTACATGCATTTATTTAGTACTATTTCTTTTTTATAAATTATTTAAAAAGGAAGGCATTCATATAAACTTTTTTGATACTATAAATAGGCGTAATAAGTTCATTTTAATATTTAATGTGATTATCGCTATGGTTGTATTATTTTCTCAAATATATTAATTGTATTTTATAATGATAGACTTCCAAACTTTATAATTTATATCAATATAATAGCATTGGTTGCTTATTTTGTAATAAGTATTTATAGTATGATTAAAACAATGAGTCTTCAAAAGACACAAGAAGATTTAGAACAAGAAAAACAATATAATAAAACATTACAAATTTTACATGATAATATTAGAGCATTTAAGCATGATTTTGCAAATATTATTTCCGGCATTGGTGGCTATGTTGAAACCAATGATATGGAAGGTTTAAAAAAATATTACAAACAACTATTACAGGATTGTAATCAAGTAAGTAATTTGGGATCTCTAAACCCTGATAGTATCAATAGTCCAGCAGTTTATTCTGTTTTAGCTAACAAATATTATAAAGCAGATAATTTAGGAATTAAAATATCATTAGAAAGTTTCATTGATTTTAATAATTTGTATATGGGAATTTACGAATTTACAAGAATTCTTGGCATTCTTATGGACAATGCAATTGAAGCAACTTCTGAATGTGATAATAAATATATTCATGTTGAAATTAGAAATGACTTCAACCGTAATAGACAATTATTGGTTATTGAGAATACTTACAATGATAAAGATATAAATATAGATAAAATTTACGAGAAAGGCTATTCTACTAAACCTCATAATACCGGTCTTGGTTTATGGGAAGTAGAAAACATTCTAAAAAAGCATAAAAATATAACTAGATTCACAACTAAAGACAATAAATTATTTAAACAGCAAATAGA